>OMGG01000009.1_pt1 | contig 255891 bp, 212 predicted proteins | sample 1645891 | NCBI WGS metagenome assembly OMGG01 (sample SAMN05578587, study PRJEB25193) | human gut metagenome | biome: Human Microbiome; feature: human-associated habitat; material: feces | host: Homo sapiens | place: USA:Birmingham
AATCCGTATCTTCGAGTGCCCACACAGATTGTCTGATAAATTGTTAAAGAGCAGTGCCGCTTCGCTTTTTCTCAGCGGCGCGGGGTGTGCATAATACGCTTTCCCGCTACAGAGTCAAGCATTTATTTTTGCTTTCTCTGCCGGAATTCTCAGGAGAACCCCGCTGACCCGGCGGCGTGTTTGCCGTTGTTCCGTGTCAGTGGTGGCGCATTATAGGGAGTTATTCCGGCCTGACAAGAGGAAATTTAAAATAATTTTCTGACCGCGCATTTTTTCAGCAAAAGCCCCGTTAATGTGCCATAAAACAAGCAATTTGCCGTTTTTGCAACCGTAATAACACTTCCTGGTGGCATACTAAGAAGGAATAAAAAGAAAAAGGAAGATTAGTAATGCCTTTAAGCGCACAACAGTTAGCTGCACAGAAAAACCTTTCGTATGTTCTGGCTGAGAAGCTGGCGCAGCGGATCTTAAAAGGTGAATATGAACCCGGCACCATTTTGCCTGGTGAGATTGAGCTGGGCGAGCAATTTGGAGTGAGTCGTACAGCGGTACGCGAAGCGGTCAAAACGTTAACGGCAAAAGGGATGGTTTTACCGCGACCGCGAATTGGTACCCGAGTCATGCCACAATCGAACTGGAATTTTCTTGATCAGGAATTGCTTACCTGGTGGATGACAGAAGAGAACTTTCATCAAGTAATCGATCACTTTCTGGTTATGCGTATCTGTCTGGAGCCGCAAGCTTGCCTACTGGCAGCAACGGTTGGCACCGCGGAACAGAAGGCGCATCTCAATACGTTAATGGCCGAAATGGCGGCATTAAAAGAGAACTTTCGCCGTGAACGCTGGATCGAAGTCGATATGGCCTGGCATGAGCATATCTATGAAATGAGCGCCAATCCGTTTTTCACCTCATTCGCCTCGCTATTCCATTCGGTTTATCACACTTACTTCACGTCAATTACCAGCGACACAGTGATAAAGCTGGATCTGCACCAGGCGATTGTCGATGCGATTATCCAAAGCGATGGCGACGCGGCATTTAAAGCTTGTCAGGCGCTGCTACGCTCACCAGATAAGTGATAACCCGATAACAGGACATTGAATGAGCGATAAAAAGAAGCGCAGTATGGCGGGTTTGCCGTGGATCGCGGCGATGGCCTTCTTCATGCAGGCACTTGATGCCACTATTCTGAATACCGCCTTACCCGCAATCGCTCATAGCCTTAATCGTTCTCCTCTCGCGATGCAATCAGCCATCATCAGTTATACGCTGACGGTGGCGATGCTTATTCCGGTAAGCGGATGGCTAGCCGATCGCTTCGGTACACGTCGCATTTTTACCCTTGCCGTGAGTCTGTTCACGTTGGGTTCTCTGGCCTGCGCACTTTCCAACTCGCTACCACAGCTGGTTGTCTTCCGGGTTATTCAGGGGATAGGCGGCGCAATGATGATGCCTGTTGCTCGGCTGGCCTTACTGCGCGCTTATCCTCGTAATGAACTTCTTCCTGTATTGAATTTTGTCGCCATGCCGGGTCTGGTGGGGCCAATTTTAGGCCCCGTTCTTGGCGGCGTGCTGGTCACCTGGGCAACCTGGCACTGGATATTTTTAATCAATATCCCCATAGGTATTGCGGGCCTTCTTTACGCGCACAAACATATGCCCAATTTCATCACCGCACGACGCAGATTCGATACCACTGGCTTTTTGCTGTTTGGCCTCAGCCTTGTTCTCTTCTCAAGCGGAATAGAGCTATTCGGGGAAAAGATTGTCGCCAGCTGGATTGCCTTGACGGTAATTGTCACCAGCATCGGGTTACTGCTTCTCTATATTCTCCATGCGCGACGCACGCCAAACCCATTAATTTCATTAGATTTATTTAAAACCCGCACTTTCTCGATCGGTATCGTAGGCAATATTGCAACCCGTCTGGGGACCGGCTGTGTACCGTTCCTTATGCCATTGATGTTACAGGTAGGATTTGGGTATCAGGCGTTTATTGCTGGCTGTATGATGGCACCGACAGCGTTAGGTTCCATTATTGCAAAATCGATGGTTACCCAAGTCTTACGTCGTCTGGGCTATCGCCATACGTTAGTGAGGATCACGGTGATTATTGGGCTAATGATCGCTCAGTTCTCTTTGCAATCACCAGCAATGGCGATATGGATGCTGATCTTGCCGTTGTTTATATTAGGGATGGCTATGTCGACACAATTTACCGCGATGAATACCATCACACTTGCCGATCTGACCGATGACAACGCCAGCAGCGGTAACAGTGTTCTGGCGGTCACGCAGCAACTGTCTATCAGTTTAGGCGTTGCTGTAAGTGCGGCCGTCCTTCGCGTTTACGAAGGGATGGAAGGCACAACGACAGTCGAACAATTCCACTATACGTTTATCACGATGGGCATTATTACTGTTGCTTCAGCAGCAATGTTCATGCTACTGAAAACAACCGATGGTAATAATTTGATCAAAAGACAGCGTAAATCTAAGCCGAACCACGTTCCATCAGAATCGGAGTAAGTTGTAATCGTTGTTGCTGTAGGGCCGGCTGGGTTATCCGATGGATGAGTACATCAATCGCCAGCTCCCCCAGTTCATCTTTCGGTTGGTGGATAGTTGTTAATGGTGGCGTCATAAAGCTTGCCAGTTCGATATCGTCATAGCCAATCACCGCGATATCCTGCGGAACCTGTAACTCTGCCTGATATAACGCCTGGTAAACGCCAACAGCCATAGCGTCATTTCCGGTAAAGACGGCCTGAGGACGCAGCGGATGTGATAACAGTTGGCGCATAGCGTCAAACCCGCCGTTAAATTCAAAATCACCAGTGACTTCATAGCCATCAGGAATGTTGAGACCCGCACGTTTCATCGCCGCCCGATAACCTTCCAACCGCAGGCGCGCCGGAGTTTTATCCAGCGGACCGGTAATACAGGCAATACGGGTATGACCTTTATCGATCAGATATTGCGTTGCTAAGTCTCCGCCCAGCAACGAGTTATCCTGAATAAGATCGCTGTCGCCATCGAACGGAGCCCAGTCCATCATCACGGTAGGCACTGTCGGATAACGTTGCATGATTTCACGCGAAGGCTGATGCGTTTCGGTGCACAGTAACAGCAAGCCATCAACGCGTTTTTGCATCAGCGTTTCCAGATTACGATTCATCCGCTGTTCATCGCCTTCGGTATTGCAAAGGACAAGACTATAACCGCGTTCGAAGCAGCTGCGTTCAACGCCACGCACCAGTTCTGAATAGAAAGGATTGGTACTGGCAGTGATCAACATGCCAATGGTATGTGTTTGATTGAGTTTGAGGCTACGCGCCAGAGCTGATGGCGCGTAATTGAGTTCTTTAATCGCCGCTTCAACTTTGGCTGTAATCGCTTCACTGACGAAGCGATCTTTATTGATAACGTGAGAAACTGTTGAGGTAGAAACGCCCGCCAGGCGGGCAACATCTTTCATTGTAGCCAAGCGTCACCTCTGCCTGTCTAAAAATGCGTCGATCTCTTCACGCCACGGTACGGAAGGTTGTGCGCCTTTACGTGTTACGGCAATCGCAGCGGCTGCATGGGCAAAACGAATCGCCTCTGGCAATGGTTTTTCTTCCAGCAACGCCGTGATTAACGCGCCGTTAAAGGTATCTCCGGCAGCAATAGTATCGACAGCCTGCACCCGGAATCCAGGAACGCGCTGACCTTCACCATTCACGCTAGCCCATACACCACGACTTCCTAAAGTAATCAGTACAGTACGGATACCTTTTTCATGCAGTACCTGCGCCGCCTTCGCTGCATCTTCATCATTTTCAACACGAATACCGGTGAGCTTTTCTGCTTCCGTTTCGTTTGGCGTAATAATGTCCACCAGCGCCAGCAGTTCGTCAGGAAGTTCGCGAGCCGGAGCCGGGTTAAGCGCAACGATAGTCTTATTTTGATGGGCGATTTTCGCCGCTGCCATCACACTTTCGAGTGGTGATTCCAGCTGCATTAATAATGCTGACGCGTTGGCAATACGCTCACGTTGCGCTTCCACCAGCGCCGGGGAAAGGGCAGCATTAGCGCCGGCATGAATACCGATGACATTCTCACCTTCGCCATTAACAAAAATCAGCGCCACACCTGTTGATTCGCCTTTGATCACGCTGACCGGAGAAATATCGATGTTATCAGTGGCGAGCTGCTGGCGAACGCTCTCACCAATGCTGTCATCGCCAGTGCAGGCAATAAACGCGATATTCGCACCGCTACGTCCAGCAGCCACCGCCTGATTCGCGCCTTTGCCGCCAAATGCAACCTGATAGTGGTTACCGGTTACGGTTTCGCCTGGAGTAGGAAAAGATTGAAGATTAAGAATGTGGTCAGCATTAATGCTGCCAAGAACAACGAGGCTGCCTGCGTTTTGCATATTCGGGATGTCCATAAAATGCGCCACCGTGTTAGGGTGGCGCGTGCCCTGCTTTTCTTTATATTACACGTTCATCTGTCGATGACGTATTTATGTCACCATCAGGTCATACAACCTGATTAAAACTACTGCTTAACAACCAGTTTCAGATCAACCGGATACTTAGCCTGAACTTTCTCGCCTTTCAGCACTTTATCTGCGGTTTCGACGCCTTTCGCGCCAATCTGATCGGGTAGCTGAGCGATAGTCGCTGCTAGTTTGCCATCATTCACCGCTTTTTCGCCATCCGGTGTACCGTCAAATCCGACGACCATCACATCCGATTTACCGGCAGTTTGCAGTGCGCGCAGCGCGCCAAGCGCCATTTCATCATTCTGCGCGAATACAGCCTGAACATCCGGATGAGCGGTCAACAGGTTCTGCATTACGTTCAAACCTTTGGTGCGATCAAAATCTGCAGGCTGGCTGGCAAGAACATTAAACTTGTGAGCAGCAACGGCCTGCTGGAAACCTTCGCCACGTTCACGGGCTGCGGATGTACCGGCAATGCCTTGCAGCTCGATAACTTTGGCACCTTCACCCGCTTTCTTCGCGATGTAATCACCGGCGATTTTGCCGCCCAGTACGTTATCAGATGCAATGTGGCTCACCACTTCACCTTTCGTTGCCTGGCGGTCAAGAGTGATAACCGGGATGTTCGCCTGGTTAGCCATCTTCACAGCATTACCTACTGCGTCGGAGTCGGTCGGGTTAATCAGCAGAATTTTGGTGCCGCGGACGGTTAAGTCCTGCACGTTCGCCAGCTCTTTCGCCGGGTTGTTCTGGGAGTCCAGCACCACCAGGTTATAGCCAAGTTTATCCGCCTCTTTCTGCGCGCCATCTTTCAGCGATACAAAGAACGGGTTGTTAAGCGTGGAGACCACCAGCGCGATGGTGTCTTTTGCCATCGCATTCGCACTGACGGTGGCGCTTAGCGCAACAGCAGAAACCAGGGTAGCCAGTTTTTTCATGTTCATATTCAAGATGTCCTGTAGTCGTTATTACTGCTTTTTGTTGTCTACCAGCACCGCCAGCAAAATCACCACAGCTTTGACGATCATCTGGTAATAGGAGGAAACACCTAACAAATTCAATCCATTATTAAGGAAGCCAAGAATTAATGCGCCGATCAACGTCCCAACAATGCGACCTTTTCCGCCCGCCAGACTCGTACCGCCCAGAACCACCGCAGCAATAGCATCCAGCTCATAGCCAGTCCCCGCCGTGGGTTGTGCGGAGGAGAGACGCGCCACTTCAATGATCCCGGCCAGCGATGCCAGCAGACCACAAAGAGAATAGACGATGATTTTGATTTTATTGACGTTGATACCAGAAAGACGCGTTGCCGCTTCGTTGCCGCCCAGCGCGTAGATGTAACGCCCCAGACGCGTGTGATGCAGCATGTACCAGGCCGCGAGGAAGACAATCCCCATGATCCAGACTGGCGTCGGTACGCCCAGCGGACGACCAATACCAAACCAGCCAAACAGATCGGCGTTCTCAGTAAAGCCGGTATTCACTGGGCTACCATTGGTATAAACCATGGTCACGCCGCGCAGTAAAAGCATCATAACCAGCGTAGCGATAAACGCCTGGACGCGACCTTTCGCTACAATCACCCCAGTTACCGCACCAATTGCGGCACCTAACGCGAGAGCGGCAGCGACAGCCACCAGCGCATTGACTTCAATGCCGACGATAGATGCAGCAACTGCGCCGGTCAGCGCCAACAGAGAACCTACCGACAAATCGATACCCGACGTCAGGATCACCAGCGTCATCCCGACCGCCATAATGGCGTTCACCGAGGTTTGCTGAAGAATATTGAATAAGTTATTGATGGTGAAAAAGTTCGGGCTTAACGTCGAGACAATCGCGATCAGCACCAGCAGAGCGATAAGCGATTTCTGCTCCATCAGCCACGCTTTCGTGAAATAACGGCGACCAGAGACAGTCTGGGTTGTCATTTTTTTACTCCTGATTCACGCGATTAAGCTTGCCCACAGCGGCAGCCATTAACACTTCCTGGGTGGCCTGCTCACGAGTAAATTCCCCGCTGAGATGCCCTTCATGCATGACGATGATGCGATCGCTCATGCCTAATACTTCTGGCATCTCCGATGACACCAGAATGATGCTCAAGCCATCGGCTTTGAACTGGTTAATCAGTTGATAGATCTCTTTTTTCGCGCCGACATCTACGCCACGGGTAGGCTCATCGAGGATCAACACTTTAGGGCGTGTCATCAGACCACGGGCAATCGCTACTTTTTGCTGATTGCCACCGGAAAGCAGACCAATTGCCTGTTCCATCGATGGCGTTTTCACATTAAACAGACGAATGAAATCACTCACAGCCTGCTGTTCATCGGCATGCTTCAAACTGCCGCCAGCGCGGCTGAAGTAGCGCAACGCGGTCAGCGACATGTTCTCTTTTACTGACATGCCCAGCACTAAACCGTCACGTTTACGGTCTTCGGAGATATAAACAATGCCGTTTGCCAGGCCATCCTGCGGCGAACGGGTAACGACTTCATGCCCATCCAGGGTGACGTAACCGCTTGTGCGCGGCAGTGCACCGTAGAGCACTTTCATCAGTTCGGTACGCCCAGCGCCCATCAAACCAGAGACGCCAAGAATTTCGCCTTTGCGTAAAGTAAAAGAGACATCGTTAACGCCAGGTCCGCAGAGATTATCGACTTTCAGGCGGATATCTCCCGGCGCTTTGTTCAGGTGCGGATATTGATCTTCCAGCTTGCGGCCCACCATCATCTCAATCAGAGAATCTTCGGTCAGTGATGCCACTTCGCGCTCAGCAATAAATTGTCCGTCACGAAAAACGGTAACGTCATCGCAAATCTCGAAGATTTCTTTCATGCGGTGGGAGATATAGACAATACCGCGGCCTTGCGATTTCAGCTCGCGGATGACGCGGAACAAGGATTCGGTTTCGGTATCGGTCAGCGCATCGGTCGGTTCATCCATAATGATGACTTTCGACTCAAAGCTCAGCACTTTGGCGATTTCAACCATTTGCTGGTCACCGATGGAAAGATCGCCCACCAGCTTGTCGCTTTTAAAGCGCAGGTTAAGTTTAGCCAGCAATTTATCCGCTTCGGCATACATGGTTTTCCAGTCAATTTTGCCAAAGCGATTAACAAACTCACGACCGAGGAAAATGTTTTCGGCAATGGTTAACTGCGGGATCAGGTTCAGTTCCTGGTGGATAATCCCAATCCCGGCTTCCTGGGAAGATTTCGGCCCGGTAAATGTCGTTTCTTTCCCCAACCATAAAAGCGTACCGGCATCGCGAGTATAGATACCAGTAAGCACTTTCATCATGGTGGATTTACCCGCGCCGTTTTCGCCCACCAGCGCCATCACGCGGCCCGGATAGACATTTAACGCTGCGCCCGAGAGGGCTTTTACGCCCGGGAAGGCTTTATCGATGCCTTTAAGCTGAAGTAATGCTTCCATGACGGCCTCAGAACGTCACGCCAGCACAGAGAATGATATTCGCATACGGAGAACATTCTCCGCTGCGAATTACCGCCTGACTTTCTGCGGTTTGTTGTTTGAATTGTTCATGCGTGGTGTAACGAATTTCAATGGTGTTTCCCTGGTGTTTTTGCAGCTGCTCAAGGTGAGTGAGCAACGTTTCGTGGAGTTGCGGATTATGTTGTTTGATCTCTTCCGCGATAATGACAGCCTCGACCTGCATTTCATTTGTGACTACACCCAGCACCTGCATAAAAGAAGGTACACCCTGGGTTAATGCCATATCGATACGCGTTGTACTTTTGGGGATGGGTAAACCAGCATCACACACCACCAGCGTATCGGTATGTCCCAGTCGGGAGATCACCGATGAAATATCAGAATTAAGAACGGTGCCTTTTTTCATTTTTTTCTCCATCAGCGAAACGTTTCGCTGACCCGCAGTTTAATCCTGACTGAGTTGGGAAAACCATCGTGACGTTACGGAAATGTGATCAACCTCGAAACGTTTTACATGGTGATTAACCATGAAAACAAAAACGCCCCCTTATGGAGAAAGGAGGCGTCTGGCGTTAGATTTCGACCTGAGTACCCAGTTCGATAACTCTGTTTGGCGGGATTTCAAATTGATCCGGTGCCCGCAGCGCATTACGTTGCAGCAGCAAGTACAGCTTGCCGCGCAGACGCAAATACCACGGGCGTTTGCCGAGGATCAACGACTCATGCGACATAAAGAAGGAGGTTTCCATCATCCGGCAACTTAATCCTTCCAGACCGCAGCGGTGGAAAACTTCTTCCACGTTTGGCGTTTCTCGCCAACCATAACTTGCCACCACGCGCCAGAAAGTGGGCGACAGTTGTTCAATCTGTACCCGACGGACGTTATGGACATATGGCGCGTCTTCGGTGCGCAGAGTTAACAGAATCACCCGCTCATGCAATACCTTGTTATGTTTCAGGTTATGCATCAGCGCAAAGGGAATGACGTTGATTGCACGCGACATATACACCGCGGTCCCGGGCACGCGAACGGGCGGTGATTTCTCCAGCGAAGCAATCATCGCTTCCAGAGAGTTACCATGTTCATGCATCCGCCGCAGCAAGCGGAAACGCTCGCTCTTCCAGGTGGTCATCACGATAAACATCACCGTACCGAGGCTCAATGGCAACCAGCCGCCGGAGAGCAGTTTATCGAGGTTAGCGGTGAACAAGGGAATATCGACACAAAGGAAAGCAATCAGGATCAGCGCAACAAAATACTTATTCCAGTGCCAGTTCTGACGTGCCACGGTAGTCGAGAGAATAGACGTCAGCACCATGGTTCCGGTCACCGCAATCCCGTACGCCGCCGCCAGGTTGCTGGAGTGCTCAAAGCTGACAATCACAATCACGACCGCGACATAGAGCATCCAGTTCACAAAGGGAATATAGATTTGCCCTGACTCCATTTCGGAAGTGTGAATAATGCGCATCGGCGACAAATATCCCAGACGTACCGCCTGACGCGTCAATGAGAAGACGCCAGAGATAACCGCCTGCGAGGCAATTACCGTCGCCAGTGCGGCGATGATCAGCAGCGGGATCAGCGCCCAGTCCGGTGCCAACAGGAAGAACGGGTTCTTAATCGCTTCCGGATTCTTTAACAACAGCGCTCCCTGGCCGAAGTAATTAAGGGTTAAGGAAGGCAATACGACGGTGAACCACGCCAGACGAATAGGGAACTTACCAAAGTGCCCCATATCAGCATACAGCGCCTCGACCCCCGTAATCGACAGCACCACTGCCCCTAATGCAATAAAAGAAACCGTTTTGTATTCAAGGAAGAAATGCACCGCCCACATCGGATTCAGTGCATGCAGCACTTCCGGGTTAGCAATAATGCTACGTAACCCCAGCCCTGCCAGAATCAAAAACCAGGTCAGCATGATCGGCGCAAACAGCTTACCGACCATAGCCGTGCCATGTTTTTGAATCATGAATAATAATGTGAGAACGATAATTGAGAGGGGAACTATCCAGGTATCCAGCTGCGGGGCGACGATTTCCAGACCTTCAATGGCGGACATCACCGAAATAGCGGGAGTAATGACGACTTCACCATAGAAAAAGCTGCCGCCGATTAGCCCCATAATCACCAGCATTGATGTGGTTCGCGCCGACGTATTACGCCCGGCAAGCGACATCAACGTCAGGATCCCCCCTTCACCGGCGTTATCTGCCCGCATCACGAAGGTGAGATATTTAATGGAAACCACAAAGATTAGCAGCCAGAAGATCAGCGATAAAAAGCCAAATACGGCATCGCGTTCAACGCCAAAACCAAACTGGCCGGACAAACATTCACGAAGTGTATATAACGGGCTGGTACCAATATCGCCGTAGACAACTCCAATCGCCGCGAGGGTAATCGCGGGCAATGATTGCTTATTATCAGTGCTCATAGACTAGTCTTTCGTTGAAATATGAAATGTGTGCTTAGTCCCTTGGCCCACAAAAAAGCGCACAGTATGCACGATTAACGGCAAAATCGTACTCCTAAATGCGGCCACATTAACCTGGCTCAAAGAAAAATACCCCTCCTTTGAGACTATTTTAGCCACCAGCAAGAAACGTCTATACTCGCAATTTACGCAGAACTTTTGACGAAAGGACGCCACTTCATTATGGCTCACCCTCATTTATTAGCGGAAAGAATTTCCCGCCTGAGCAGTTCGTTGGAAAAGGGGCTTTATGAACGTAGCCACGCCATCCGCTTGTGTTTATTAGCGGCATTAAGTGGTGAAAGTGTGTTCCTCCTTGGCCCACCAGGTATTGCCAAAAGTTTGATCGCCCGGCGCTTAAAATTCGCCTTTCAGAATGCCCGCGCGTTTGAATATCTGATGACCCGCTTCTCCACGCCGGAAGAAGTTTTTGGTCCCCTTTCTATTCAGGCGCTAAAAGATGAAGGGCGCTATGAACGTTTAACCAGCGGTTACCTGCCGGAAGCTGAAATCGTCTTTCTGGATGAGATCTGGAAAGCGGGTCCGGCAATTCTTAATACCCTGCTCACCGCCATTAACGAGCGCCAGTTCCGCAACGGCGCACTCGTAGAAAAAATCCCGATGCGTCTGCTGGTGGCGGCCTCCAACGAGCTGCCGGAAGCAGACAGCAGTCTGGAAGCGTTATATGACCGCATGCTGATTCGTCTGTGGTTAGATAAAGTGCAGGATAAAGCGAATTTCCGCTCCATGCTGACCAGTCAACAGGATGAAAATGACAATCCGGTTCCTGCCTCCTTGCAGATCACAGATGAAGAATATGAACGCTGGCAGAAAGAGATTGGTGAAATTACGCTGCCCGATCATGTATTTGAGCTGATTTTTATGCTGCGCCAGCAACTGGATAAATTACCGGATGCGCCTTATGTCTCGGATCGTCGCTGGAAAAAAGCGATCCGCTTATTGCAGGCCAGCGCCTTTTTTAGCGGTCGCAGTGCTGTCGCCCCGGTTGATCTCATTTTGCTGAAAGATTGCCTGTGGTATGACGCGCAAAGCCTGAATTTGATACAACAACAAATTGATGTATTGATGACCGGTCACGCCTGGCAACAGCAAGGGATGTTGACCCGCCTGGGCGCGATTGTGCAACGTCACCTGCAACTTCAGCAGCAACAAAGCGATAAAACAGCCTTAACGGTAATTCGTCTGGGCGGCATTTTTAGCCGTCGTCAGCAGTATCAACTCCCTGTTAACGTTACTGCTTCCACTCTGACTCTGCTGCTGCAAAAACCGTTAAAACTGCATGATATGGAAGTGGTTCATATCTCCTTTGAGCGTAGCGCGCTGGAACAGTGGCTGAGTAAAGGTGGTGAGATTCGCGGCAAACTGAACGGTATCGGCTTTGCCCAGAAACTGAATCTGGAAGTCGATAGCGCCCAACATCTTGTTGTACGCGATGTAAGTTTACAAGGCAGTACGCTAGCACTTCCAGGTTCATCGGCTGAAGGTCTGCCAGGTGAAATAAAACAACAACTGGAAGAGCTTGAAAGCGACTGGCGCAAGCAACACGCTTTATTCAGCGAACAGCAAAAATGTCTGTTTATCCCTGGCGACTGGTTAGGTCGCATTGAAGCCAGCCTACAGGATGTCGGCGCACAGATTCGCCAGGCACAACAATGCTAACGCTGGATACGCTTAATGTGATGCTGGCCGTCAGCGAAGAGGGATTGATCGAAGAGATGATCATCGCGCTGCTGGCCTCACCGCAGCTGGCAGTCTTCTTTGAAAAATTCCCACGACTGAAGGCGGCAATCACTGATGATGTTCCCCGCTGGCGTGAGGCGCTGCGCAGTCGGCTGAAAGATGCCCGAGTCCCGCCGGAACTCACCGAAGAGGTGATGTGCTATCAGCAAAGCCAGCTCCTCTCCACGCCGCAGTTTATTGTGCAGCTACCACAAATCCTGGACTTACTGCATCGTCTGAATTCCCCATGGGCAGAACAAGCCCGCCAGTTGGTTGATGCTAACAGCACGATCACTTCAGCGTTACACACGCTTTTTCTCCAGCGCTGGCGTTTAAGCCTGATCGTGCAAGCAACGACGTTAAATCAGCAGCTATTAGAAGAAGAACGCGAACAACTGTTGAGTGAAGTTCAGGAACGCATGACGCTGAGCGGGCAACTTGAACCGATTCTCGCAGATAACAATACCGCAGCTGGTCGTCTGTGGGATATGAGCGCCGGTCAGCTTAAACGTGGCGACTATCAGTTGATTGTGAAATACGGTGAATTTCTTAACGAACAGCCGGAACTGAAACGTCTGGCAGAACAGCTGGGGCGTTCCCGGGAAGCCAAATCAATACCGCGCAACGATGCGCAGATGGAAACCTTCCGCACCATGGTGCGCGAACCGGCGACAGTTCCTGAGCAGGTTGATGGTCTGCAGCAAAGCGATGATATTTTACGTCTCTTGCCGCCAGAACTGGCGACACTAGGGATAACGGAACTGGAGTATGAGTTTTACCGTCGGCTGGTGGAAAAACAGTTGCTCACCTATCGCCTGCATGGTGAGTCGTGGCGTGAAAAAATGATCGAACGCCCGGTGGTGCATAAAGATTACGACGAACAGCCGCGCGGACCGTTTATTGTCTGCGTGGATACTTCCGGCTCAATGGGCGGCTTTAATGAACAGTGTGCGAAAGCGTTCTGCCTGGCCTTGATGCGCATAGCCCTCGCTGAAAACCGGCGCTGCTATATTATGCTATTTTCCACCGAGATCGTCCGTTATGAGCTTTCAGGCCCACAAGGCATCGAACAAGCAATCCGTTTTTTAAGCCAGCAGTTTCGTGGCGGCACCGATCTGGCCAGTTGTTTTCGCGCCATTATGGAACGCTTGCAAAGCCGGGAATGGTTTGATGCCGATGCGGTGGTGATTTCTGATTTTATCGCCCAGCGGTTGCCTGACGACGTGACGAGCAAAGTGAAAGAGTTGCAGCGGGTACATCAGCATCGCTTTCATGCCGTGGCGATGTCGGCACATGGCAAACCCGGCATCATGCGCATTTTCGATCATATCTGGCGCTTTGATACCGGGATGCGAAGCCGCCTGCTCAGACGCTGGCGGCGATAAATTATTACAGCAGAGAAGGGACGCTCTCACGAACAGCTGCCGGCCATACACCACACTGAACCTGGCCGATATGTGGCAGTTGCAGCAGCAGCATGGTCAAACGAGACTGCCCGATACCGCCGCCGATGGTCTGCGGCATTTCACCGCGCAGCAGCGCCTGATGCCACTCCAGCTGCAGGCGATCTTCGTCACCGGTCAGCGCCAGCTGATGCTTCAGCGTGTCGGCATCCACGCGGATCCCCATGGAAGAAAGCTCAAACGCATCTTCCAGTACCGGGTTCCATACCAGAATATCGCCGTTCAGACCCGCATGGCCCAGCTCTGACGGGGTGCTCCAGTCATCATAATCCGGTGCGCGCACGTCGTGGCGATGACCATCACTCAACTTGCCGCCAATCCCGACGAGGAATACCGCGCCAAGATCTTTCGCAATCGCCCGCTCACGCCCTTTGGCATCGAGATCCGGATAACGAGACAGTAACTCCTGGCTGTGTACGAAATGGATCTGATCCGGCAGGAACGGTGCCAGGCCAAACTCTTCGCTAACCGCAGCTTCGGTTGCTTTAATTCCCGCCCAGATCGCCTCTACCGTGCTTTTCAGAGTCGAGAATTGACGCTCGCCGTCGCCCATTACGCGTTCCCAGTCCCACTGGTCTACATAGACCGAGTGCAGCGGGGAAAGACGGTCTTCATCGGGGCGAAGGGCTTTCATGTGCGTGTACAGCCCTTCGCCCGCGCTGAAGTCGTGTTGCCCTAAGGTCTGACGTTTCCACTTCGCCAGTGAATGAACCACTTCAAACTGGGCATCAGGCAGAGCTTTCACTTTTACCTGCACCGCTTTTTCACAGCCCGACAAGTTATCCTGCGTGCCATCCCCCACACGGCTAAGAATCGGCGCCTGGACTTCGATCAGCCCCAGACGTTCTTCCAGTTGACGAGAAAAGTGAGATTTCACGAAGCTAATTTGACGTTGTTTGGCAATGTAAGCGGTTTTCATTTTTTATACTCCTGCGTCCTGTTGCTTATGATTAAGCAACAAAAACCGACACACATGCAATAATCATTCAATAAAAAGCCTCACGTACTTTTGATTCATTAAAAAAGAAGGCTAAAATAGAATGAATCATCAATCCGCATAAGAAAATCCTATGGAAAATTATCTAATCGACAATCTGGACCGTGGCATCCTGGAAGCATTAATGGGCAATGCGCGCACCGCTTACGCCGAACTGGCGAAACAATTTGGCGTCAGTCCGGGGACGATTCACGTTCGAGTAGAGAAAATGAAGCAGGCGGGGATCATTACCGGGGCGCGTATTGATGTCAGCCCGAAGCAGCTTGGTTATGACGTAGGCTGCTTTATCGGCATTATATTAAAGAGCGCCAAAGACTATCCTTCCGCGCTGGCAAAGCTGGAAAGCCTCGATGAAGTCACTGAAGCCTATTACACAACCGGCCACTACAGCATCTTTATAAAAGTGATGTGCCGTTCGATCGATGCTCTCCAGCATGTACTTATCAACAAGATCCAAACAATTGATGAAATTCAGTCCACCGAGACACTGATCGTCCTGCAGAACCCGATCATGCGTACCATTAAGCCCTGATCGGCTTTTTTAATCCCATACTTTTCCACAGGTAGATCCCAACGCTTTCACAGCGTACAATACGCCACTCTTAATAAAGGTGGCGGTTTATGGCAGATATCACTCTTATCAGCGGCAGCACCCTCGGCGGTGCCGAATATGTAGCAGAACACCTGGCTGAAAAGCTGGAAGAGGCGGGTTTTACCACCGAAACGCTGCACGGTCCGCTGTTGGAAGATTTATCTGCCTCGGGGATCTGGCTGGTTATCAGCTCCACCCACGGTGCCGGAGATATTCCGGACAACCTTTCTCCTTTCTATGAAGCATTGCAGGAACAGAAGCCCGATCTTTCTGCGGTCCGCTTTGGCGCAATCGGTATTGGTAGTCGTGAATATGACACCTTTTGTGGGGCTATTGATAAACTCGAGGCTGAACTCAAAAATTCCGGTGCAAAACAGACGGGCGAAACACTGAAGATCAACATTCTTGATCACGACATTCCGGAAGATCCGGCAGAAGAATGGCTGGGATCGTGGATTAATTTACTCAAATAAGTATACAGATCGTGCGATCTACTGTGGATAACTCTGTCAGGAAGCTTGGATCAAACGGTAGTTATCCAAAGAACAACGGTTGTTCAGTTTTTGAGTTGTGTATAACCCCTCATTCTGATCCCAGCTTATACGGTCCAGGATCACCGATCATTCACAGTTAATGATCCTTTCCAGGTTGTTGATCTTAAAAGCCGGATCCTTGTTATCCACAGGGCAGTGCGATCCTAATAAGAGATCACAATAGAACAGATCTCTAAATAAATAGATCTTCTTTTTAATACCCAGGATCCCAGGTCTTTCTCAAGCCGACAAAGTTGAGTAGAATCCACGGCCCGGGCTTCAATCCATTTTCATACCGCGTTATGCGAGGCAATCACCATGTTTTATCCGGATCCTTTTGACGTCATCATCATTGGCGGGGGTCATGCAGGCACCGAGGCCGCGATGGCCGCGGCGCGTATGGGTCAACAGACTCTGCTTTTGACACACAATATCGACACTCTGGGGCAGATGAGCTGCAACCCGGCGATCGGCGGTATTGGGAAGGGACATCTGGTAAAAGAAGTGGATGCACTCGGCGGTCTGATGGCGAAAGCGATCGATCAGGCAGGTATCCAGTTTAGGATACTAAACGCAAGCAAGGGACCGGCGGTTCGCGCTACCCGAGCTCAAGCGGATCGTGTGCTCTACCGTCAGGCGGTACGTACGGCGCTGGAGAACCAACCGAACCTGATGATCTTCCAGCAGGCGGTTGAAGATCTTATTGTCGAAAACGATCGCGTGGTCGGTGCCGTTACCCAAATGGGACTGAAGTTCCGTGCCAAAGCTGTCGTGCTCACCGTTGGGACGTTCCTCGACGGTAAAATTCATATCGGTCTGGATAATTACAGCGGTGGCCGTGCTGGTGATCCGCCGTCCATTCCGCTCTCTCGCCGTTTGCGTGAACTGCCGCTGCGCGTTGGTCGTCTGAAAACCGGGACACCGCCGCGTATTGATGCACGTACTATCGACTTCAGCGTGCTGGCGCAACAGCATGGCGATAACCCAATGCCGGTATTCTCGTTTATGGGTAATGCGTCCCAGCATCCACAGCAGGTGCCGTGTTATATCACCCATACCAACGAGAAAACCCATGATGTGATCCGCAGTAACCTCGATCGTAGCCCAATGTATGCAGGGGTGATCGAAGGTGTCGGCCCACGCTACTGCCCGTCGATCGAAGACAAAGTCATGCGCTTCGCCGACAGAAATCAGCATCAGATCTTCCTTGAACCGGAAGGGCTGACCTCAAACGAAATTTATCCGAACGGTATCTCCACCAGCCTGCCGTTCGATGTGCAGATGCAAATCGTCCGCTCCATGCAGGGGATGGAAAACGCGAAGATCGTGCGTCCGGGTTATGCCATTGAGTATGACTTCTTCGATCCACGCGACCTGAAACCGACGCTGGAGAGCAAGTTTATCCAGGGGCTGTTCTTTGCTGGTCAGATTAACGGCACTACCGGTTACGAAGAAGCCGCTGCGCAAGGTTTGCTGGCTGGTCTTAACGCTGCCCGTCTGTCTGCTGACAAAGAAGGTTGGGCTCCGGCGCGTTCTCAGGCATATCTCGGCGTACTGGTTGATGACCTGTGCACTTTAGGAACCAAAGAACCGTATCGTATGTTTACCTCGCGCGCAGAATATCGTCTGATGCTGCGCGAAGATAATGCGGATCTGCGTTTGACTGAAATCGGTCGCGAACTGGGCCTGGTGGATGACGAACGTTGGGCGCGCTTTAACGAGAAACTTGAGAATATCGAGCGTGAGCGTCAGCGTCTGAAATCGACCTGGGTAACCCCGTCGGCGGAAGCTGCAGCCGAAGTGAATGCTCACCTGACTGCGCCGCTTTCCCGTGAAGCCAGTGGTGAAGATCTGCTGCGTCGTCCTGAAATGACTTATGAAAAATTAACCACGCTGACGCCGTTTGCCCCTGCGTTGACAGATGAACAGGCTGCGGAACAGGTTGAGATTCAGGTTAAATACGAAGGTTATATCGCGCGCCAGCAAGATGAGATCGAAAAGCAGCTGCGTAACGAGAATACCCTGCTACCAGCGACGCTGGATTACCGCCAGGTATCCGGTCTTTCTAACGAAGTGATCGCCAAACTTAACGATCACAAACCGGCCTCTATTGGCCAGGCTTCGCGTATTTCTGGCGTCACGCCTGCGGCTATCTCCATTCTGCTGGTGTGGCTGAAAAAACAGGGTATGCTGCGTCGTAGCGCATAACGCATTAAAAATGCCTGGTAAGCACCCGCTTACCAGGCAACGCATCAAGAACAGGTAATCACCGTGCTCAACAAACTCTCCTTACTGCTGAAAGACGCAGGTATTTCGCTTACCGATCACCAGAAAAACCAGCTTATTGCCTACGTGAATATGCTGCATAAATGGAATAAAGCGTACAACCTGACTTCGGTTCGTGATCCTAATGAGATGCTGGTACGCCATATTCTCGATAGCATTGTGGTGGCACCGTATCTGCAAGGTGAACGGTTTATCGATGTCGGCACCGGACCGGGACTGCCTGGCATTCCACTCTCTATCGTGCGTCCTGAAGCTCATTTCACGTTGTTGGATAGCCTTGGTAAACGCGTGCGTTTCCTTCGTCAGGTGCAACATGAGCTTAAACTGGAGAATATTGAGCCAGTACAGAGCAGGGTAGAAGAGTTTCCGTCAGAGCCGCCATTTGATGGCGTAATTAGCCGCGCTTTTGCCTCTCTGAACGATATGGTGAGCTGGTGCCACCATCTTCCTGGTGAGCAAGGCCGTTTCTACGCGCTGAAAGGGCAAATGCCGGAAGATGAAATCGCTTTGTTGCCCGAGGAATATCAGGTCGAATCAGTGGTTAAACTTCAGGTTCCAGCCCTGGATGGCGAACGTCATCTGGTGGTGATTAAAGCAAATAAAATTTAATTTTTATCAAAAAAATCATAAAAAATTGACCGGTTAGACTGTTAACAACAACCAGGTTTTCTACTGATATAACTGGTTACATTTAACGCCACGTTCACTCTTTTGTATCAACAAGATAACGTGGCTTTTTTTGGTAAGCAGAAAATAAGTCATAAGTGAAAATATCAGTCTGCTAAAAATCGGCGCTAAGAATCATCATTGACTGTTAAAACATTATTAAAAATGTCAATGGGTGGTTTTTGTTATGTAAATGTCATTTATTAAAACAGTATCTGTTTTTAGACTGAAATATCATAAACTTGCAAAGGCATCATTTGCCAAGTAAATAAATATGCTGTGCGCGAACATGCGCAATATGTGATCTGAAGCACGCTTTATCACCAGTGTTTACGCGTTATTTACAGTTTTTCATGATCGAACAGGGTTTGCAGAAAAGTCGCAATTGTATGCACTGGAAAAATATTTAAACATTTATTCACCTTTTGGCTACTTATTGTTTGAAATCACGGGGGCGCACCGTATAATTTGACCGCTTTTTGATGCTTGACTCTAAGCCTTAAAGAAAGTTTTATACGACACGCGGCATACCTCGAAGGGAGCAGGAGTGAAAAACGTGATGTCTGTGTCGCTCGTGAGTCGAAACGTTGCTCGGAAGCTTCTGCTCGTTCAGTTACTGGTGGTGATAGCAAGTGGATTGCTGTTCAGCCTCAAAGACCCCTTCTGGGGCGTCTCTGCAATAAGCGGGGGCCTGGCAGTCTTTCTGCCTAACGTTTTGTTTATGATATTTGCCTGGCGTCACCAGGCGCATACACCAGCGAAAGGCCGGGTGGCCTGGACATTCGCATTTGGCGAAGCTTTCAAAGTTCTGGCGATGTTGGTGTTACTGGTGGTGGCGTTGGCGGTTTTAAAGGCGGTATTCTTGCCGCTGATCGTTACGTGGGTTTTGGTGCTGGTGGTTCAGATACTGGCACCGGCTGTAATTAACAACAAAGGGTAAAAGGCATCATGGCTTCAGAAAATATGACGCCGCAGGATTACATAGGACACCACCTGAATAACCTTCAGCTGGACCTGCGTACATTCTCGCTGGTGGATCCACATAACCCCCCAGCCACCTTCTGGACAATCAATATTGACTCCATGTTCTTCTCGGTGGTGCTGGGTCTGTTGTTCCTGGTTTTATTCCGTAGTGTAGCCAAAAAGGCAACCAGCGGCGTGCCAGGTAAGTTTCAGACCGCGATTGAGCTGGTGATCGGCTTTGTTAATGGTAGCGTGAAAGACATGTACCATGGCAAAAGCAAGCTGATTGCTCCGCTGGCCCTGACGATCTTCGTCTGGGTATTCCTGATGAACCTGATGGATTTACTGCCTATCGACCTGCTGCCGTACATTGCTGAACATGTACTGGGTCTGCCTGCACTGCGTGTGGTTCCGTCTGCTGACGTGAACGTAACGCTGTCTATGGCACTGGGCGTATTTATCCTGATTCTGTTCTACAGCATCAAAATGAAAGGCATCGGCGGCTTCACGAAAGAGTTGACGCTGCAGCCGTTCAATCACTGGGCGTTCATTCCTGTCAACTTAATCCTTGAAGGGGTAAGCCTGCTGTCCAAACCAGTTTCACTCGGTTTGCGACTGTTCGGTAACATGTATGCCGGTGAGCTGATTTTCATTCTGATTGCTGGTCTGTTGCCGTGGTGGTCACAGTGGATCCTGAATGTGCCGTGGGCCATTTTCCACATCCTGATCATTACGCTGCAAGCCTTCATCTTCATGGTTCTGACGATCGTCTATCTGTCGATGGCGTCTGAAGAACATTAATTTACCAACACTACTACGTTTTAACTGAAACAAACTGGAGACTGTCATGGAAAACCTGAATATGGATCTGCTGTACATGGCTGCCGCTGTGATGATGGGTCTGGCGGCAATCGGTGCTGCGATCGGTATCGGCATCCTCGGGGGTAAATTCCTGGAAGGCGCAGCGCGTCAACCTGATCTGATTCCTCTGCTGCGTACTCAGTTCTTTATCGTTATGGGTCTGGTGGATGCTATCCCGATGATCGCTGTAGGTCTGGGTCTGTACGTGATGTTCGCTGTCGCGTAGTAAGCGTTGCTTTTATTTAAAGAGCAATATCAGAACGTTAACTAAATAGAGGCATTGTGCTGTGAATCTTAACGCAACAATCCTCGGCCAGGCCATCGCGTTTGTCCTGTTCGTTCTGTTCTGCATGAAGTACGTATGGCCGCCATTAATGGCAGCCATCGAAAAACGTCAAAAAGAAATTGCTGACGGCCTTGCTTCCGCAGAACGAGCACATAAGGACCTTGACCTTGCAAAGGCCAGCGCGACCGACCAGCTGAAAAAAGCGAAAGCGGAAGCCCAGGTAATCATCGAGCAGGCTAACAAACGCCGCTCGCAGATTCTGGACGAAGCGAAAGCTGAGGCAGAACAGGAACGTACTAAAATCGTGGCCCAGGCGCAGGCGGAAATTGAAGCCGAGCGTAAACGTGCCCGTGAAGAGCTGCGTAAGCAAGTTGCTATCCTGGCTGTTGCTGGCGCCGAGAAGATCATCGAACGTTCCGTGGATGAAGCTGCTAACAGCGACATCGTGGATAAACTTGTCGCTGAACTGTAAGGAGGGAGGGGCTGATGTCTGAATTTATTACGGTAGCTCGCCCCTACGCCAAAGCAGCTTTTGACTTTGCCGTCGAACACCAAAGTGTAGAACGCTGGCAGGACATGCTGGCGTTTGCCGCCGAGGTAACCAAAAACGAACAAATGGCAGAGCTTCTCTCTGGCGCGCTTGCGCCAGAAACGCTCGCCGAGTCGTTTATCGCAGTTTGTGGTGAGCAACTGGACGAAAACGGTCAGAACCTGATTCGGGTAATGGCCGAAAATGGTCGTCTTAACGCGCTCCCGGATGTTCTGGAGCAGTTTATTCACCTGCGTGCTGTGAGTGAGGCTACCGCTGAGGTAGACGTCATTTCCGCTGCCGCGTTGAGTGAACAACAGCTCGCGAAAATTTCTGCTGCGATGGAAAAACGTCTGTCACGCAAAGTTAAGCTGAATTGCAAAATCGATAAGTCTGTAATGGCAGGCGTTATCATCCGAGCGGGTGATATGGTCATTGATGGCAGCGTACGCGGTCGTCTTGAGCGCCTTGCAGACGTCTTGCAGTCTTAAGGGGACTGGAGCATGCAACTGAATTCCACCGAAATCAGCGAACTGATCAAGCAGCGCATTGCTCAGTTCAATGTTGTGAGTGAAGCTCACAACGAAGGTACTATTGTTTCTGTAAGTGACGGTGTTATCCGCATTCACGGCCTGGCCGATTGTATGCAGGGTGAAATGATCTCCCTGCCGGGTAACCGTTACGCTATCGCACTGAACCTCGAGCGCGACTCTGTAGGTGCGGTTGTTATGGGGCCGTACGCTGACCTTGCCGAAGGCATGAAAGTTAAGTGTACTGGCCGTATCCTGGAAGTTCCGGTTGGCCGTGGCCTGCTGGGCCGTGTGGTTAACACTCTGGGTGCACCAATCGATGGTAAAGGTCCGCTGGATCACGACGGCTTCTCTGCTGTAGAAGCAATCGCTCCGGGCGTTATCGAACGTCAGTCCGTAGATCAGCCGGTACAGACCGGTTATAAAGCCGTTGACTCCATGATCCCAATCGGTCGTGGTCAGCGTGAATTGATCATCGGTGACCGTCAGACCGGTAAAACCGCACTGGCTATCGATGCCATCATCAACCAGCGCGATTCCGGTATCAAATGTATCTATGTCGCTATCGGCCAGAAAGCGTCCACCATTTCTAACGTGGTACGTAAACTGGAAGAGCACGGCGCACTGGCTAACACCATCGTTGTGGTAGCAACCGCGTCTGAATCCGCTGCACTGCAATACCTGGCACCGTACGCTGGTTGCGCAATGGGTGAATACTTCCGTGACCGCGGTGAAGATGCGCTGATCATTTACGATGACCTGTCTAAACAGGCTGTTGCTTACCGTCAGATCTCCCTGCTGCTCCGTCGTCCGCCAGGACGTGAAGCATTCCCGGGCGACGTATTCTACCTCCACTCTCGTCTGCTGGAGCGTGCTGCGCGTGTTAACGCCGAATACGTTGAAGCTTTCACCAAAGGTGAAGTGAAAGGGAAAACCGGTTCTCTGACTGCGCTGCCGATTATCGAAACTCAGGCGGGTGACGTTTCTGCGTTCGTTCCGACCAACGTAATCTCCATTACCGATGGTCAGATCTTCCTGGAAACCAACCTGTTCAACGCCGGTATTCGTCCTGCGGTTAACCCGGGTATTTCCGTATCCCGTGTTGGTGGTGCAGCACAGACCAAGATCATGAAAAAACTGTCCGGTGGTATCCGTACCGCTCTGGCACAGTATCGTGAACTGGCAGCGTTCTCTCAGTTTGCATCCGACCTTGACGATGCAACACGTAAGCAGCTTGACCACGGTCAGAAAGTGACCGAACTGCTGAAGCAGAAACAGTATGCGCCGATGTCTGTTGCGCAACAGTCTCTGGTTCTGTTCGCAGCAGAACGTGGTTACCTGGCGGATGTTGAACTGTCGAAAATCGGCAGCTTCGAAGCCGCTCTGTTGGCTTACGTCGACCGTGATCACGCTCCGTTGATGCAAGAGATCAACCAGACCGGTGGCTACAACGACGAAATCGAAGGCAAGCTGAAAGGCATCCTCGATTCCTTCAAAGCAACCCAATCCTGGTAACGTCTGGCGGCTTGCCTTTGGGCAGGCCGCAAGGCATTGAGGAGAAGCTCATGGCCGGCGCAAAAGAGATACGTAGTAAGATCGCAAGCGTCCAGAACACGCAAAAGATCACTAAAGCGATGGAGATGGTCGCCGCTTCCAAAATGCGTAAATCGCAGGATCGCATGGCGGCCAGCCGTCCTTATGCAGAAACCATGCGCAAAGTGATTGGTCACCTTGCACACGGTAATCTGGAATATAAGCACCCTTACCTGGAAGACCGCGACGTTAAACGCGTGGGCTACCTGGTGGTGTCGACCGACCGTGGTTTGTGCGGTGGTTTGAACATTAACCTGTTCAAAAAACTGCTGGCGGAAATGAAGACCTGGACCGACAAAGGCGTTCAATGCGACCTCGCAATGATCGGCTCGAAAGGCGTGTCGTTCTTCAACTCCGTGGGCGGCAATGTTGTTGCCCAGGTCACCGGCATGGGGGATAACCCTTCCTTGTCCGAACTGATCGGTCCGGTAAAAGTGATGTTGCAGGCCTACGACGAAGGCCGTCTGGACAAGCTTTACATTGTCAGCAACAAATTTATTAACACCATGTCTCAGGTTCCGACCATCAGCCAGCTGCTGCCGTTACCGGCATCAGATGATGATGATCTGAAACATAAATCCTGGGATTACCTGTACGAACCCGATCCGAAGGCGTTGCTGGATACCCTGCTGCGTCGTTATGTCGAATCTCAGGTTTATCAGGGCGTGGTTGAAAACCTGGCCAGCGAGCAGGCCGCCCGTATGGTGGCGATGAAAGCCGCGACCGACAATGGCGGCAGCCTGATTAAAGAGCTGCAGTTGGTATACAACAAAGCTCGTCAGGCCAGCATTACTCAGGAACTCACCGAGATCGTCTCGGGGGCCGCCGCGGTTTAAACAGGTTATTTCGTAGAGGATTTAAGATGGCTACTGGAAAGATTGTCCAGGTAATCGGCGCCGTAGTTGACGTCGAATTCCCTCAGGATGCCGTACCGCGCGTGTACGATGCTCTTGAGGTGCAAAATGGTAATGAGCGTCTGGTGCTGGAAGTTCAGCAGCAGCTCGGCGGCGGTATCGTGCGTACCATCGCAATGGGTTCCTCCGACGGTCTGCGTCGCGGTCTGGATGTAAAAGACCTCGAACACCCGATCGAAGTCCCGGTAGGTAAAGCGACTCTGGGTCGTATCATGAACGTACTGGGTGAACCGGTCGACATGAAAGGCGAGATCGGTGAAGAAGAGCGTTGGGCGATTCACCGCGCAGCACCTTCCTACGAAGAGCTGTCAAACTCTCAGGAACTGCTGGAAACCGGTATCAAAGTTATCGACCTGATGTGTCCGTTCGCTAAGGGCGGTAAAGTTGGTCTGTTCGGTGGTGCGGGTGTAGGTAAAACCGTAAACATGATGGAGCTTATTCGTAACATCGCGATCGAGCACTCCGGTTACTCTGTGTTTGCGGGCGTAGGTGAACGTACTCGTGAGGGTAACGACTTCTACCACGAAATGACCGACTCCAACGTTATCGACAAAGTATCCCTGGTGTATGGCCAGATGAACGAGCCGCCGGGAAACCGTCTGCGCGTTGCTCTGACCGGTCTGACCATGGCTGAGAAATTCCGTGACGAAGGTCGTGACGTTCTGCTGTTCGTTGACAACATCTATCGTTACACCCTGGCCGGTACGGAAGTATCCGCACTGCTGGGCCGTATGCCTTCAGCGGTAGGTTATCAGCCGACCCTGGCGGAAGAGATGGGCGTTCTGCAGGAACGTATCACCTCCACCAAAACCGGTTCTATCACCTCCGTACAGGCAGTATACGTACCTGCGGATGACTTGACTGACCCGTCTCCGGCAACCACCTTTGCGCACCTTGACGCAACCGTGGTACTGAGCCGTCAGATCGCGTCTCTGGGTATCTACCCGGCCGTTGACCCGCTGGACTCCACCAGCCGTCAGCTGGACCCACTGGTGGTTGGTCAGGAACACTACGACACTGCGCGTGGCGTTCAGTCCATCCTGCAACGTTATCAGGAACTGAAAGACATTATCGCCATCCTGGGTATGGATGAACTGTCTGAAGAAGACAAACTGGTGGTAGCGCGTGCTCGTAAGATCCAGCGCTTCCTGTCCCAGCCGTTCTTCGTGGCAGAAGTATTCACCGGTTCTCCGGGTAAATACGTCTCCCTGAAAGACACCATCCGTGGCTTTAAAGGCATCATGGAAGGCGAATACGATCACCTGCCGGAGCAGGCGTTCTACATGGTCGGTTCCATCGAAGAAGCTGTGGAAAAAGCCAAAAAACTTTAACGCCTTAATCGGAGGGTGATATGGCAATGACTTACCACCTGGACGTCGTCAGCGCAGAGCAACAAATGTTCTCTGGTCTGGTCGAGAAAATCCAGGTAACGGGTAGCGAAGGTGAACTGGGGATCTACCCTGGCCACGCACCGCTGCTCACCGCCATTAAGCCTGGTATGATTCGCATCGTGAAACAGCACGGTCACGAAGAGTTTATCTATCTGTCTGGCGGCATTCTTGAAGTGCAGCCTGGCAACGTGACCGTTCTGGCCGACACCGCAATTCGCGGCCAGGATCTCGACGAAGCGCGAGCCATGGAAGCGAAACGTAAGGCTGAAGAGCACATTAGCAGCTCTCACGGCGACGTAGATTACGCTCAGGCGTCTGCGGAACTGGCCAAAGCGATCGCGCAGCTGCGCGTTATCGAGTTGACCAAAAAAGCGATGTAACACCGGCTTGAAAAGCACAAAAGCCAGTCTGGCAACAGGCTGGCTTTTTTTACGCGTATTGCCCCGTCCTGAAAAGCGTTCACATAGATCCTGATGATATAAAACACCCCTGTTTTCCCGTTTATTCATTGATCGAAATAAGAGCAAAAACATCCACCTGACGCTTAAATGAAGGTACTGCCTTAATTTTCTGCAGACAAAAGGCGTGACGATGGTCGAAAATGGCGCTTTCGTCAGCGGGGATAATCCGTTATTGAACAATTTATCCTCTGTCCATTTCACGATGAAAAAAATGTAGTTTTTTCAAGGTGAAGCGGTTTAAATTCGTTCTCAAATTACAGTCAGGACGCGTATGTTGAATAATGCTATGAGCGTAGTGATCCTTGCCGCAGGCAAAGGCACGCGCATGTATTCCGATCTTCCGAAAGTGCTGCATACCCTTGCCGGGAAAGCGATGGTTCAGCATGTCATTGATGCTGCGAATGAATTAGGCGCAGCGCACGTTCACCTTGTGTATGGTCACGGCGGCGATCTGCTTAAGCAGGCGCTGAAAGACGACAACCTGAACTGGGTGCTTCAGGCAGAACAGCTGGGTACGGGTCATGCGATGCAGCAGGCCGCACCTTTCTTTGCCGATGATGAAGACATTTTAATGCTCTACGGCGACGTGCCGCTGATCTCTGTCGAAACACTCCAGCACCTGCGTGATGCTAAACCGCAAGGTGGCATTGGTCTGCTGACGGTAAAACTGGATGATCCGACCGGTTATGGACGTATCACCCGTGAAAACGGCAAAGTTACCGGCATTGTTGAGCACAAAGATGCCACCGACGAGCAGCGTCAGATTCAGGAGATCAACACCGGCATTCTGATTGCCAACGGCGCAGATATGAAACGCTGGCTGGCGAAGCTGACCAACAATAATGCTCAGGGCGAATACTACATCACCGACATTATTGCGCTGGCGTATCAGGAAGGACGTGAAATCGTCGCCGTTCATCCGCAACGTTTAAGCGAAGTAGAAGGCGTGAATAACCGCCTGCAACTCTCCCGACTGGAGCGCGTTTACCAGTCCGAACAGGCTGAAAAACTGCTGTTAGCAGGCGTTATGCTGCGCGATCCGGCGCGTTTTGATCTGCGCGGTACGCTTACTCACGGGCGCGATGTTGAAATTGATACTAACGTTATCATCGAGGGCAACGTGACTCTCGGTCATCGCGTGAAAATCGGCACCGGTTGCGTGATTAAAAACAGCGTGATTGGCGATGATTGCGAAATCAGTCCATATACCGTCGTGGAAGACGCGAATCTGGCAGCGGCCTGTACTATTGGCCCGTTTGCCCGTCTGCGTCCTGGTGCTGAGTTGCTGGAAGGTGCACACGTCGGTAACTTCGTTGAGATGAAAAAAGCGCGTCTGGGTAAAGGCTCGAAAGCTGGTCATCTGACTTACCTGGGCGATGCGGAAATTGGCGATAACGTTAACATCGGCGCGGGAACCATTACCTGCAACTACGATGGTGCGAATAAATTTAAGACCATTATCGGCGACGATGTGTTTGTCGGTTCCGACACTCAACTGGTGGCCCCGGTAACAGTAGGCAAAGGCGCGACCATTGCTGCGGGTACAACTGTGACGCGTAATGTCGGCGAAAATGCCCTGGCGATCAGCCGTGTGCCGCAGACTCAAAAAGAAGGCTGGCGTCGTCCGGTAAAGAAAAAGTAATTCTGGCCGGGTAATCCGGTCATATGGGATGAGGAGATAACATAATCTCCCGCCCACAAGCAGTAACTATAAAAATAACCCCACTCTCTACAAGGCTCGGGGCGCCCGAAAAACGGGCATACAGGTTGACCGACAACGATATAAATCGGAATCAAAAACTATGTGTGGAATTGTTGGCGCGATCGCGCAACGTGATGTAGCAGAAATCCTTCTTGAAGGTTTACGTCGTCTGGAATACCGCGGATATGATTCTGCCGGTCTGGCCGTTGTTGATGCAGAAGGTCATATGACCCGCCTGCGTCGCCTCGGTAAAGTACAGATGCTGGCTCAGGCAGCGGAAGAACATCCTCTGCATGGCGGCACCGGTATTGCTCACACTCGCTGGGCGACCCACGGTGAACCTTCAGAAGCTAACGCGCATCCGCATGTTTCTGAACACATTGTGGTGGTGCATAACGGCATCATCGAAAACCATGAACCGCTGCGTGAAGAGTTAAAAGCGCGTGGCTATACCTTCGTTTCTGAAACCGACACCGAAGTGATTGCACATTTGGTGAACTGGGAGCTGAAACAAGGCGGTACTCTGCGTGAGGCAGTTCTGCGTGCTATCCCGCAACTGCGTGGTGCGTACGGTACAGTGATCATGGACTCCCGTCATCCGGATACCCTGCTGGCGGCACGTTCTGGTAGTCCGCTGGTGATTGGCCTGGGTATGGGCGAAAACTTTATCGCTTCTGACCAGCTGGCGCTGTTGCCAGTGACTCGTCGTTTTATCTTCCTTGAAGAGGGCGATATTGCGGAAATCACTCGCCGTTCGGTAAACATCTTCGATAAAACTGGCGCGGAAGTAAAACGTCAGGATATCGAATCCAATCTGCAATATGACGCGGGCGATAAAGGTATTTACCGCCACTACATGCAGAAAGAGATCTACGAACAGCCGAACGCGATCAAAAGCACCCTTACCGGGCGCATCAGCCACGGTCAGGTTGATTTAAGCGAGCTGGGACCGAACGCCGATGAACTGCTGTCGAAGGTTGAGCATATTCAGATCCTCGCCTGTGGTACTTCTTATAACTCCGGTATGGTTTCCCGCTACTGGTTTGAATCGCTGGCAGGTATTCCGTGCGACGTCGAAATCGCCTCTGAATTCCGCTATCGCAAATCTGCCGTGCGTCGTAACAGCCTGATGATCACCTTGTCACAGTCTGGCGAAACCGCGGATACCCTGGCGGGCCTGCGTCTGTCGAAAGAGCTGGGTTACCTTGGTTCGCTGGCAATCTGTAACGTTCCGGGTTCTTCTCTGGTGCGCGAATCCGATCTGGCGCTGATGACCAACGCCGGTACGGAAATTGGCGTGGCCTCCACCAAAGCATTCACCACCCAGTTAACTGTGCTGTTGATGCTGGTGGCGAAACTGTCTCGCCTGAAAGGTCTGGATGCCTCCATTGAACATGACATCGTGCATGGTCTGCAGGCGCTGCCGAGCCGTATTGAGCAGATGCTGTCTCAGGACAAACGCATTGAAGCGCTGGCAGAAGATTTCTCTGACAAACATCACGCGCTGTTCCTGGGCCGTGGCGATCAGTACCCAATCGCGCTGGAAGGTGCATTGAAGCTGAAAGAGATCTCTTACATTCACGCTGAAGCCTACGCTGCTGGCGAACTGAAACACGGTCCGCTGGCGCTGATTGATGCCGATATGCCGGTTATCGTCGTTGCACCGAACAACGAATTGCTGGAAAAACTGAAATCCAACATTGAAGAAGTTCGCGCGCGTGGCGGTCAGTTGTATGTCTTCGCCGATCAGGATGCGGGTTTTGTGAGCAGTGACAATATGCACATTATTGAGATGCCGCATGTGGAAGAGGTGATTGCACCGATCTTCTACACCGTTCCGCTGCAACTACTGGCTTACCACGTTGCGCTGATCAAAGGCACAGACGTTGACCAGCCGCGTAACCTGGCGAAATCGGTTACGGTTGAGTAATAAATGGATGCCCTGCGTAAGCAGGTGTGGGCGGACAATAAAGTCTTAAACTGAACAAAATAGATCTAAACTATGACAATAAAGTCTTAAACTAGACAGAATAGTTGTAAACTGAAATCAGTCCAGTTATGCTGTGAAAAAGCATACTGGACTTTTGTTATGGCTAAAGCAAACTCTTCATTTTCTGAAGTGCAAATTGCCCGTCGTATTAAAGAGGGGCGTGGCCAAGGGCATGGTAAAGACTATATTCCATGGCTAACAGTACAAGAAGTTCCTTCTTCAGGTCGTTCCCACCGTATTTATTCTCATAAGACGGGACGAGTCCATCATTTGCTATCTGACTTAGAGCTTGCTGTTTTTCTCAGTCTTGAGTGGGAGAGCAGCGTGCTAGATATACGCGAGCAGTTCCCCTTATTACCTAGTGATACCAGGCAGATTGCAATAGATAGTGGTATTAAGCATCCTGTTATTCGTGGTGTAGATCAGGTTATGTCTACTGATTTTTTAGTGGACTGCAAAGATGGTCCTTTTGAGCAGTTTGCTATTCAAGTCAAACCTGCAGCAGCCTTACAAGACGAGCGTACCTTAGAAAAACTAGAACTAGAGCGTCGCTATTGGCAGCAAAAGCAAATTCCTTGGTTCATTTTTACTGATAAAGAAATAAATCCCGTAGTAAAAGAAAATATTGAATGGCTTTATTCAGTGAAAACAGAAGAAGTTTCTGCGGAGCTTTTAGCACAACTATCCCCATTGGCCCATATCCTGCAAGAAAAAGGAGATGAAAACATTATCAATGTCTGTAAGCAGGTTGATATTGCTTATGATTTGGAGTTAGGCAAAACATTGAGTGAGATACGAGCCTTAACCGCAAATGGTTTTATTAAGTTCAATATTTATAAGTCTTTCAGGGCAAATAAGTGTGCAGATCTCTGTATTAGCCAAGTAGTGAATATGGAGGAGTTGCGCTATGTGGCAAATTAATGAGGTTGTGCTATTTGATAATGATCCGTATCGCATTTTGGCTATAGAGGATGGCCAAGTTGTCTGGATGCAAATAAGCGCTGATAAAGGAGTTCCACAAGCTAGGGCTGAGTTGTTGCTAATGCAGTATTTAGATGAAGGCCGCTTAGTTAGAACTGATGACCCTTATGTACATCTTGATTTAGAAGAGCCGTCTGTAGATTCTGTCAGCTTCCAGAAGCGCGAGGAGGATTATCGAAAAATTCTTCCTATTATTAATAGTAAGGATCGTTTCGACCCTAAAGTCAGAAGCGAACTCGTTGAGCATGTGGTCCAAGAACATAAGGTTACTAAGGCTACAGTTTATAAGTTGTTACGCCGTTACTGGCAGCGTGGTCAAACGCCTAATGCATTAATTCCTGACTACAAAAACAGCGGTGCACCAGGGGAAAGACGTTCAGCGACAGGAACAGCAAAGATTGGCCGAGCCAGAGAATATGGTAAGGGTGAAGGAACCAAGGTAACGCCCGAGATTGAACGCCTTTTTAGGTTGACCATAGAAAAGCACCTGTTAAATCAAAAAGGTACAAAGACCACCGTTGCCTATAGACGATTTGTGGACTTGTTTGCTCAGTATTTTCCTCGCATTCCCCAAGAGGATTACCCAACACTACGTCAGTTTCGTTATTTTTATGATCGAGAATACCCTAAAGCTCAGCGCTTAAAGTCTAGAGTTAAAGCAGGGGTATATAAAAAAGACGTACGACCCTTAAGTAGTACAGCCACTTCTCAGGCGTTAGGCCCTGGGAGTCGTTATGAGATTGATGCCACGATTGCTGATATTTATTTAGTGGATCATCATGATCGCCAAAAAATCATAGGAAGACCAACGCTTTACATTGTGATTGATGTGTTTAGTCGGATGATCACGGGCTTTTATATCGGCTTTGAAAATCCGTCTTATGTGGTGGCGATGCAGGCTTTTGTAAATGCTTGCTCTGACAAAACGGCCATTTGTGCCCAGCATGATATTGAGATTAGTAGCTCAGACTGGCCGTGTGTAGGTTTGCCAGATGTGTTGCTAGCGGACCGTGGCGAATTAATGAGTCATCAGGTCGAAGCCTTAGTTTCTAGTTTTAATGTGCGAGTGGAAAGTGCTCCACCTAGACGTGGCGATGCTAAAGGCATAGTGGAAAGCACTTTTAGAACACTACAAGCCGAGTTTAAGTCCTTTGCACCTGGCATTGTAGAGGGCAGTCGGATCAAAAGCCATGGTGAAACAGACTATAGGTTAGATGCATCTCTGTCGGTATTTGAGTTCACACAAATTATTTTGCGTACGATCTTATTCAGAAATAACCATCTGGTGATGGATAAATACGATCGAGATGCTGATTTTCCTACAGATTTACCGTCTATTCCTGTCCAGCTATGGCAATGGGGTATGCAGCATCGTACAGGTAGTTTAAGGGCTGTGGAGCAAGAGCAGTTGCGAGTAGCGTTACTGCCTCGCCGAAAGGTCTCTATTTCTTCATTTGGCGTTAATTTGTGGGGTTTGTATTACTCGGGGTCAGAGATTCTGCGTGAGGGTTGGTTGCAGCGGAGCACTGATATAGCTAGACCTCAACATTTAGAAGCGGCTTATGACCCAGTGCTGGTTGATACGATTTATTTGTTTCCGCAAGTTGGCAGCCGTGTATTTTGGCGCTGTAATCTGACGGAACGTAGTCGGCAGTTTAAAGGTCTCTCATTTTGGGAGGTTTGGGATATACAAGCACAAGAAAAACACAATAAAGCCAATGCGAAGCAGGATGAGTTAACTAAACGCAGGGAGCTTGAGGCGTTTATTCAGCAAACCATTCAGAAAGCGAATAAGTTAACGCCCAGTACTACTGAGCCCAAATCAACACGCATTAAGCAGATTAAAACTAATAAAAAAGAAGCCGTGACCTCGGAGCGTAAAAAACGTGCGGAGCATTTGAAGCCAAGCTCTTCAGGTGATGAGGCTAAAGTTATTCCTTTCAACGCAGTGGAAGCGGATGATCAAGAAGATTACAGCCTACCCACATACGTGCCTGAATTATTTCAGGATCCACCAGAAAAGGATGAGTCATGAGTGCTACCCGGATTCAAGCAGTTTATCGTGATACGGGGGTAGAGGCTTATCGTGATAATCCTTTTATCGAGGCCTTACCACCATTACAAGAGTCAGTGAATAGTGCTGCATCACTGAAATCCTCTTTACAGCTTACTTCCTCTGACTTGCAAAAGTCCCGTGTTATCAGAGCTCATACCATTTGTCGTATTCCAGATGACTATTTTCAGCCATTAGGTACGCATTTGCTACTAAGTGAGCGTATTTCGGTCATGATTCGAGGTGGCTACGTAGGCAGAAATCCTAAAACAGGAGATTTACAAAAGCATTTACAAAATGGTTATGAGCGTGTTCAAACGGGAGAGTTGGAGACATTTCGCTTTGAGGAGGCACGATCTACGGCACAAAGCTTATTGTTAATTGGTTGTTCTGGTAGTGGGAAGACGACCTCTCTTCATCGTATTCTAGCCACGTATCCTCAGGTGATTTACCATCGTGAACTCAATGTAGAGCAGGTGGTGTATTTGAAAATAGACTGCTCGCATAATGGTTCGCTAAAAGAAATCTGCTTGAATTTTTTCAGAGCGTTGGATCGAGCCTTGGGCTCGAACTATGAGCGTCGTTATGGCTTAAAACGTCATGGTATAGAAACCATGTTGGCTTTGATGTCGCAAATAGCCAATGCACATGCTTTAGGGTTGTTGGTTATTGATGAAATTCAGCATTTAAGCCGCTCTCGTTCGGGTGGATCTCAAGAGATGCTGAACTTTTTTGTGACGATGGTGAATATTATTGGCGTACCAGTGATGTTGATTGGTACCCCTAAAGCACGAGAGATTTTTGAGGCTGATTTGCGGTCTGCACGTAGAGGGGCAGGGTTTGGAGCTATATTCTGGGATCCTATACAACAAACGCAACGTGGAAAGCCCAATCAAGAGTGGATCGCTTTTACGGATAATCTTTGGCAATTACAGCTTTTACAACGCAAAGATGCGCTGTTATCGGATGAGGTCCGTGATGTGTGGTATGAGCTAAGCCAAGGAGTGATGGACATTGTAGTAAAACTTTTTGTACTCGCTCAGCTCCGTGCGCTAGCTTTAGGCAATGAGCGTATTACCGCTGGTTTATTGCGGCAAGTGTATCAAGATGAGTTAAAGCCTGTGCACCCCATGCTAGAGGCATTACGCTCGGGTATCCCAGAACGCATTGCTCGTTATTCTGATCTAGTCGTTCCCGAGATTGATAAACGGTTAATCCAACTTCAGCTAGATATCGCAGCGATACAAGAACAAACACCAGAAGAAAAAGCCCTTCAAGAGTTAGATACCGAAGATCAGCGTCATTTATATCTGATGCTGAAAGAGGATTACGATTCAAGCCTGTTAATTCCCACTATTAAAAAAGCGTTTAGCCAGAATCCAACGATGACAAGACAAAAGTTACTGCCTCTTGTTTTGCAGTGGTTGATGGAAGGCGAAACGGTAGTGTCAGAACTAGAAAAGCCCTCCAAGAGTAAAAAGGTTTCGGCTATAAAGGTAGTCAAGCCCAGCGACTGGGATAGCTTGCCTGATACGGATTTACGTTATATCTATTCACAACGCCAACCTGAAAAAACCATGCATGAACGGTTAAAAGGGAAAGGGGTAATAGTGGATATGGCGAGCTTATTTAAACAAGCAGGTTAGCCATGAGAAACTTTCCTGTTCCGTACTCGAATGAGCTGATTTATAGCACTATTGCACGGGCAGGCGTTTATCAAGGGATTGTTAGTCCTAAGCAGCTGTTGGATGAGGTGTATGGCAACCGCAAGGTGGTCGCTACCTTAGGTCTGCCCTCGCATTTAGGTGTGATAGCAAGACATCTACATCAAACAGGACGTTACGCTGTTCAGCAGCTTATTTATGAGCATACCTTATTCCCTTTATATGCTCCGTTTGTAGGCAAGGAGCGCCGAGACGAAGCTATTCGGTTAATGGAGTACCAAGCGCAAGGTGCGGTGCATTTAATGCTAGGAGTCGCTGCTTCTAGAGTTAAGAGCGATAACCGCTTTAGATACTGCCCTGATTGCGTTGCTCTTCAGCTAAATAGGTATGGGGAAGCCTTTTGGCAACGAGATTGGTATTTGCCCGCTTTGCCATATTGTCCAAAACACGGTGCTTTAGTCTTCTTTGATAGAGCTGTAGATGATCACCGACATCAATTTTGGGCTTTGGGTCATACTGAGCTGCTTTCAGACTACCCCAAAGACTCCCTATCTCAATTAACAGCACTAGCTGCTTATATAGCCCCTCTGTTAGATGCTCCACGAGCGCAAGAGCTTTCCCCAAGCCTTGAGCAGTGGACGCTGTTTTATCAGCGCTTAGCGCAGGATCTAGGGCTAACCAAAAGCAAGCACATTCGTCATGACTTGGTGGCGGAGAGAGTGAGGCAGACTTTTAGTGATGAGGCACTAGAGAAACTGGATTTAAAGTTGGCAGAGAACAAGGACACGTGTTGGCTGAAAAGTATATTCCGTAAGCATAGAAAAGCCTTTAGTTATTTACAGCATAGTATTGTGTGGCAAGCCTTATTGCCAAAACTAACGGTTATAGAAGCGCTACAGCAGGCAAGTGCTCTTACTGAGCACTCTATAACGACAAGACCTGTTAGCCAGTCTGTGCAACCTAACTCTGAAGATTTATCTGTTAAGCATAAAGACTGGCAGCAACTAGTGCATAAATACCAAGGAATTAAGGCGGCAAGACAGTCTTTAGAGGGTGGGGTGCTATACGCTTGGCTTTACCGACATGACAGGGATTGGCTAGTTCACTGGAATCAACAGCATCAACAAGAGCGTCTGGCACCCGCCCCTAGAGTTGATTGGAACCAAAGAGATCGAATTGCTGTACGACAACTATTAAGAATCATAAAGCGTCTAGATAGTAGCCTTGATCACCCAAGAGCGACATCGAGCTGGCTGTTAAAGCAAACTCCTAACGGAACCTCTCTTGCAAAAAATCTACAGAAACTGCCTTTGGTAGCGCTTTGCTTAAAGCGTTACTCAGAGAGTGTGGAAGATTATCAAATTAGACGGATTAGCCAAGCTTTTATTAAGCTTAAACAGGAAGATGTTGAGCTTAGGCGCTGGCGATTATTAAGAAGTGCAACGTTATCTAAAGAGCGGATAACTGAGGAAGCACAAAGATTCTTGGAAATGGTTTATGGGGAAGAGTGAGTGGTTAGGCTAGCTACATTTAATGACAATGTGCAGGTTGTACATATTGGTCATTTATTCCGTAACTCGGGTCATAAGGAGTGGCGTATTTTTGTTTGGTTTAATCCAATGCAAGAACGGAAATGGACTCGATTTACTCATTTGCCTTTATTAAGTCGAGCTAAGGTGGTTAACAGTACAACAAAGCAAATAAATAAGGCGGATCGTGTGATTGAGTTTGAAGCATCGGATCTTCAACGAGCCAAAATAATCGATTTTCCTAATCTCTCGTCCTTTGCTTCCGTACGCAACAAGGATGGAGCGCAGAGTTCATTTATTTACGAAGCTGAAACACCATATAGCAAGACTCGTTATCACATCCCACAGTTAGAGCTAGCTCGGTCATTATTTTTAATTAACTCCTATTTCTGTCGAAGCTGTTTGAGCAGTACCGCTTTACAGCAAGAGTTCGACGTTCAGTATGAGGTTGAGCGAGATCATTTAGAGATAAGGATCTTACCCAGTTCATCGTTTCCTAAAGGGGCGTTAGAGCAGTCGGCCGTAGTGCAGCTTTTGGTTTGGTTGTTTTCGGATCAAGATGTTATGGATTCGTATGAAAGTATTTTTAGGCACTATCAACAAAATAGAGAAATTAAGAACGGCGTTGAAAGCTGGTGCTTTAGCTTTGACCCTCCGCCCATGCAGGGTTGGAAATTACATGTAAAAGGACGTTCTTCTAACGAGGATAAGGATTATTTAGTTGAGGAAATAGTAGGTTTAGAAATCAACGCTATGCTTCCTAGCACAACAGCTATTAGCCATGCCTCTTTTCAGGAAAAGGAGGCAGGTGATGGTAGTACGCAGCACATAGCGGTTTCAACAGAGTCAGTTGTTGATGATGAGCATCTACAGTTGGACGATGAGGAAACAGCCAATATAGACACAGACACACGAGTCATAGAGGCTGAGCCGACATGGATAAGTTTTAGTAGACCTAGTCGAATTGAAAAATCTCGCAGGGCAAGAAAAAGTAGCCAAACTATTTTAGAAAAAGAAGAAGCAACAACAAGTGAAAATAGTAATTTGGTTAGTACTGATGAGCCACACTTAGGTGGTGTCCTAGCAGCGGCAGATGTGGGTGGGAAGCAGGATGCAACCAATTACAACTCTATTTTTGCTAATCGATTTGCTGCTTTTGATGAGCTACTTTCAATTCTAAAAACTAAATTTGCATGTCGGGTGCTTTTTGAAGAAACCTTGGTTTTGCCAAAAGTTGGGCGTAGCCGATTACATCTGTGTAAAGATGGCTCACCAAGAGTGATTAAAGCCGTTGGGGTGCAACGTAATGGCAGTGAATTTGTATTGCTAGAGGTGGATGCATCGGATGGGGTGAAAATGCTTTCTACCAAAGTGTTGAGTGGCGTTGATAGCGAAACATGGCGGAATGATTTTGAAAAGATACGGCGTGGAGTGGTGAAGAGCTCATTGAATTGGCCAAATAGTTTGTTTGATCAATTATATGGACAAGACGGGCATAGAGGGGTGAATCATCCAAAGGGGTTGGGGGAGCTGCAAGTATCGAGAGAGGATATGGAAGGGTGGGCTGAGAGAGTGGTTAGAGAGCAATTTACGCATTAAAGGAATGACTGAAAGAGCCTGTAAACCCTTTTGTGTAAGTGCTTTTGCCGGTCAGTTAAAGGTGGCCATTTAAACGGTCACCAAATTCGATCATAAAACGGTTCATGGCCGGCTTCCAGTTGCGGATCGGCATCGTCCATTTCTTGGTCGCCGCCTGGATAGCCAGGTACACCACCTTCATCGCTGATTCGTCCGTAGGGAACACCTTGAGTTCATATTAATGGAATTTTCTACAAATAGCCTCCGTGGTTTTGAGGGGGGATTACAGACGATCCATAGTAGTAATCCAATGAGTTCTTGAGCGCGGCGACATGTTTGGACGCCTTGGCAAAAATTAGAGCCTGCTTGAAGTGCAGGCGAGCACGTGCTTGGACGATTGATCCATTCGCGGTCAAAAACTCAATCTTGGATGACAGCGTGTCAGGAAATCCAATATCGAAGTCCCGCCCCGTGTCAAAGTAGGGCATTTCATGATCAAAGGACGAAGCTTCCCAGGCCACTTCCCTAATATTCCAGCCGCTAGAAACAAGATTTCGTACGACTTCATCAACTTTTTTGCTTTCCAACTTGTCACAAAGTGCATAGGCAAGAGCTTTGGCGGCAGACACGTGCGTTTCCTCTTAAACATAGGTCGAACGGATACCCGAGGCAAAGCGGAGCATTAGTCCCAAAGCATCTCCGGTAGATCCGGAGGCTCCATACTGAAGGCATGGCATCTTGGGCATTGATATTTGAAACTTCTCTCTAGATAGCAGGGATTTCTTGGCCTTGCCTCATGCTGATAGCTTGTAAATATCACACGATCCTTAGCCCCACAAAGTGAGCATACTCCGTAGCTTTCATTTATAGAAATCGTCGTTAGATTGTCGCAGCATGTGCACGTTCCGACTATTTGCTCAGGAAGCATCGCCATACCTTGGCCTAGGTAAAGAAGATCAGACTCGTAGCCACATCGGTGGCAACTGAGCTTGTACGCAATGCCCATCTGGTTGTCTCACCTGAATCGTAACGTCAGAGCTATTCATCCATCCATTCGGCATCAATGTATGCCACTAAGCCGACCAGCTGACCGTTTGGACTGAAGTATGTTGCCTGCACCCCACTTGACATCTCATCAATACCACCGCACTGCGCTAGGCGCCGGTCCCACTTGCCCACAGAAGCGTCAGGATCGGCTGAGTTCCCCAAGACCCTTGTGAGCCATGCCTCCTTTAACTCAACCTCTCGAATGATTGCGTCGGCCAGCTCCTCCGCGTTATCTGGTTCGACATAGTCTGGAATTCGGACGTACGTTCTGAACACAGCTGGATACTTACTTGGGCGATTGTCATACATGACATCAACAATGTACCCGTTTGTGTAACCGTCTCTTGGAGGTTCGTATGACACTAGTGGTTCCCCTCAGCTTGCGACTAGATGTTGAGGCCTAACATTTTATTAGAGAGCAGGCTAGTTGCTTAGATACATGATCTTCAGGCCGTTATCTGTCAGGGCAAGCGAAAATTGGCCATTTATGACGACCAATGCCCCGCAGAAGCTCCCATCTTTGCCGCCATAGACGCCGCGCCCCCCTTTTGGGGTGTAGAACATCCTTTTGCCAGATGTGGAAAAGAAGTTCGTTGTCCCATTGTTGGCAATGACGTAGTAGCCGGCGAAAGTGCGAGACCCATTTGCGCTATATATAAGCCTACGATTTCCGTTGCGACTATTGTCGTAATTGGATGAACTATTATCGTAGTTGCTCTCAGAGTTGTCGTAATTTGATGGACTATTGTCGTAATTGCTTATGGAGTTGTCGTAGTTGCTTGGAGAAATGTCGTAGTTGGATGGGGAGTAGTCATAGGGAAGACGAGCTTCATCCACTAAAACAATTGGCAGGTCAGCAAGTGCCTGCCCCGATGCCATCGCAAGTACGAGGCTTAGAACCACCTTCAACAGATCGCGCATAGTCTTCCCCAGCTCTCTAACGCTTGAGTTAAGCCGCGCCGCGAAGCGGCGTCGGCTTGAACGAATTGTTAGACATTATTTGCCGACTACCTTGGTGATCTCGCCTTTCACGTAGTGAACAAATTCTTCCAACTGATCTGCGCGCGAGGCCAAGCGATCTTCTTGTCCAAGATAAGCCTGCCTAGCTTCAAGTATGACGGGCTGATACTGGGCCGGCAGGCGCTCCATTGCCCAGTCGGCAGCGACATCCTTCGGCGCGATTTTGCCGGTTACTGCGCTGTACCAAATGCGGGACAACGTAAGCACTACATTTCGCTCATCGCCAGCCCAGTCGGGCGGCGAGTTCCATAGCGTTAAGGTTTCATTTAGCGCCTCAAATAGATCCTGTTCAGGAACCGGATCAAAGAGTTCCTCCGCCGCTGGACCTACCAAGGCAACGCTATGTTCTCTTGCTTTTGTCAGCAAGATAGCCAGATCAATGTCGATCGTGGCTGGCTCGAAGATACCTGCAAGAATGTCATTGCGCTGCCATTCTCCAAATTGCAGTTCGCGCTTAGCTGGATAACGCCACGGAATGATGTCGTCGTGCACAACAATGGTGACTTCTACAGCGCGGAGAATCTCGCTCTCTCCAGGGGAAGCCGAAGTTTCCAAAAGGTCGTTGATCAAAGCTCGCCGCGTTGTTTCATCAAGCCTTACGGTCACCGTAACCAGCAAATCAATATCACTGTGTGGCTTCAGGCCGCCATCCACTGCGGAGCCGTACAAATGTACGGCCAGCAACGTCGGTTCGAGATGGCGCTCGATGACGCCAACTACCTCTGATAGTTGAGTCGATACTTCGGCGATCACCGCTTCCCTCATGATGTTTAACTCCTGAATTAAGCCGCGCCGCGAAGCGGTGTCGGCTTGAATGAATTGTTAGGCGTCATCCTGTGCTCCCGAGAACCAGTACCAGTACATCGCTGTTTCGTTCGAGACTTGAGGTCTAGTTTTATACGTGAACAGGTCAATGCCGCCGAGAGTAAAGCCACATTTTGCGTACAAATTGCAGGCAGGTACATTGTTCGTTTGTGTCTCTAATCGTATGCCAAGGAGCTGTCTGCTTAGTGCCCACTTTTTCGCAAATTCGATGAGACTGTGCGCGACTCCTTTGCCTCGGTGCGTGTGCGACACAACAATGTGTTCGATAGAGGCTAGATCGTTCCATGTTGAGTTGAGTTCAATCTTCCCGACAAGCTCTTGGTCGATGAATGCGCCATAGCAAGCAGAGTCTTCATCAGAGTCATCATCCGAGATGTAATCCTTCCGGTAGGGGCTCACACTTCTGGTAGATAGTTCAAAGCCTTGGTCGGATAGGTGCACATCGAACACTTCACGAACAATGAAATGGTTCTCAGCATCCAATGTTTCCGCCACCTGCTCAGGGATCACCGAAATCTTCATATGACGCCTAACGCCTGGCACAGCGGATCGCAAACCTGGCGCGGCTTTTGGTACAAAAGGCGTGACAGGTTTGCGAATCCGTTGCTGCCACTTGTTAACCCTTTTGCCAGATTTGGTAACTATAATTTATGTTAGAGGCGAAGTCTTGGGTAAAAACTGGCCTAAAATTGCTGGGGATTTCAGGAAAGTAAACATCACCTTCCGGCTCGATGTCTATTGTAGATATATGTAGTGTATCTACTTGATCGATCAGACTTTTGTATATCTCCCCACCACCTGAAACAATGACATGATCCGTTATTTTCTTTAGGTTGGTTAAAGCATCTTTAATTGATGGAAAGATCAATACGTTCTCATTGTCAGATGTAAAACTTGAACGTGTTACGACCGCATACTTTCGGTTGGGTAATGCTCCCATTGATTCAAAAGTCTTGCGTCCAACCAACAGCCATTGGTTATAGGTAATAGCTTTAAACAGGAGCTGTTCACCTTTGGCACTCCATGGAATATCAGGGCCATTCCCGATAACTCCATTCTTCGATATAGCTACCATTAGTGATAGTTTCACAATTCTTCCTCAGAGGTTAACATTTTATTAGTAAGCATGCTCGTTTTGTCACCCGCTGATGCTTACCGTTAATTAATATAATCACTTGTATTAAATAGACTTTCTTTAAAAATACAAGACACTCTGTTATTACAAATCGTGCATGCCGTCTATCCTGCTTGCACGATGCACATTATCTCACCCAAAGAACTCATAACATTTTAATTTATTTAGCATTAAATTAAAACTCTACCGGTAAACAAGCATCTCTAGGCGTAAAAAACAGGCACTTTTTTAAATCCCAGCTAGAATAGGCTGTATAGGCAGACAGTTGCAAGACAAGGAGCGTTTTATGTCTAACAGTCCATTTTTAAATTCTATACGCACGGATATGCGACAAAAAGGTTATGCGCTGAAAACTGAAAAAACTTACCTGCACTGGATTAAGCGTTTTATTCTGTTTCACAAAAAACGTCATCCTCAGACCATGGGCAGTGAAGAGGTCAGGCTGTTTTTATCCAGCTTAGCAAACAGCAGACATGTAGCCATAAACACGCAGAAAATCGCTTTAAATGCCCTAGCTTTTTTGTACAACAGGTTTTTACAACAGCCGTTGGGCGATATTGATTATATCCCTGCAAGCAAGCCTAGACGGCTACCCTCTGTTATCTCTGCAAATGAAGTGCAACGCATTTTGCAGGTTATGGATACTCGCAACCAAGTTATTTTTACGCTGCTGTATGGTGCAGGTTTGCGCATTAATGAATGCTTGCGTTTGCGGGTTAAAGATTTTGATTTTGATAATGGCTGCATCACTGTGCATGACGGTAAGGGTGGGAAAAGCAGAAACAGCCTACTGCCCACGCGCCTAATCCCAGCAATAAAATAACTCATTGAGCAAGCGCGGCTTATTCAGCAAGACGACAACTTACAAGGCGTAGGGCCATCGCTGCCTTTTGCTTTAGATCACAAATACCCTTCTGCTTATCGACAAGCGGCGTGGATGTTTGTCTTTCCCTCCAGCACGCTCTGCAACCACCCGTATAACGGCAAATTATGCCGCCATCATCTGCATGACTCCGTTGCGCGAAAGGCATTGAAGGCAGCCGTACAAAAAGCAGGCATCGTTAGCAAGCGTGTCACTTGTCATACATTTCGTCACTCGTTTGCTACGCATCTATTACAAGCGGGGCGTGATATTCGCACTGTGCAAGAACTCTTAGGGCATAACGATGTTAAGACCACGCAAATCTATACGCATGTGTTGGGTCAGCATTTTGCCGGCACCACCAGTCCTGCGGATGGACTGATGCTACTTATCAATCAGTAAAAGTAGATAAATATCTTTATGTAGCCCTGAGTAGCCCCTGATACTTTTTATGGTGAAAAAGATAAACAATCATAGAGGGGATAAATATGAGCCAGTTCTACCATTGTTCAGATAAGTTTAAGCAAGATACTGTCAATCACAGTGACCATTCATGGTCATTACACTTCCTCCAGTTGCCAGACAATGCCTAACATAAAAACGCAAAAGCCCAAAAGTCAGAGCTTAGGTGTTCTAGGCGTTTTCTAAGCGCTGAAGAAATACGTCTTACCGTAGATTGCGTGCGTTTCTGAAGCACATTTTCCTTATACATGGCTTTATCCCAGGCAGCTTCATCAAGCTCTTGGAGTAACAAGCCAGTAATAATGCGACACTCTCGGGTTTGTAGCGAGCCGCTGGTGAGATCGGAGTTATAGCGGAAAGGGGTCATTTGTAATTATTTGTGGGTGGAGGATAGTTAACTTATTATTGTAGTTGGAAGAGGCTGCTTTCCAAACATTAGCACCTCGTAATGCTTGTTACTGTATATTAATTTATGCTCTTAGCGCATGTTAATGGGCTATTACAATGCATAATGTCCACATCAAGATAACTGTGGCTTAACACCTGTACAAGCGAAAAAAATCAATCACCTGTCCGGAAATACGGGATCACTGTAAAGTGTTGGTGAGGCAGTCTAGGAGGGGGATTTAATTTGGGATACTGATGAAAGGATTATGATCAGTTGGATATAGGATCGTACTAAGCTGAGCGGCAGGTTAGCTAGATTAGTTAACCAGATAAGTGAAATCTAGTTCCAAACTATTTTGTCATTTTTAATTTTCGTATTAGCTTACGACGCTACACCCAGTTCCCATCTATTTTGTCACTCTTCCCTAAATAATCCTTAAAAACTCCATTTCCACCCCTCCCAGTTCCCAACTATTTTGTCCGCCCACAGCAGGGCATTTTTCTTCCTGTTATGTTTTTAATCAAATATCCTGCCAACTCCATGTGACAAACCGTCATCTTCGGCTACTTTTTCTCTGTCACAGAATGAAAATTTTTCTGTCATCTCTTCGTTATTAATATTTGTAATTAACTGAATATCAACGCTTATTTAAATCAGACTAAAGACTTTCTCTCTCTGTCATAAAACTGTCATAAACCTTACATATAACTGTCACCTGTTTGTCCTATTTTGCTTCTCGTAGCCAACAAACAATGCTTTATGAATCCTCCCAGGAGACATTATGAAAGTTATGCGTACCACCGTCGCAACTGTTGTCGCCGCGACCTTATCGATGAGCGCTTTCTCTGTGTTTGCAGAAGCAAGCCTGACAGGTGCAGGTGCAACCTTCCCTGCGCCGGTGTATGCCAAATGGGCTGACACTTACCAGAAAGAAACCGGTAATAAAGTTAACTACCAGGGTATCGGTTCTTCTGGTGGTGTAAAACAGATCATCGCCAATACCGTTGATTTTGGTGCTTCTGACGCGCCGCTGTCTGACGAAAAACTGGCTCAGGAAGGCCTGTTCCAGTTCCCGACCGTGATTGGCGGCGTGGTGCTGGCGGTTAATATTCCAGGTCTGAAGTCTGGCGAACTGGTGCTGGATGGTAAAACCCTCGGCGACATCTACCTGGGCAAAATCAAGAAGTGGGATGATGAAGCCATCGCCAAACTGAATCCGGGTCTGAAACTGCCTTCACAGAACATTGCTGTAGTACGCCGCGCAGATGGCTCCGGGACTTCCTTCGTCTTCACCAGCTACCTGGCGAAAGTGAACGAAGAGTGGAAAAACAACGTTGGTACTGGCTCTACCGTAAAATGGCCGATCGGTCTGGGCGGTAAAGGTAACGACGGTATCGCCGCGTTCGTTCAGCGTCTGCCGGGTGCAATTGGTTACGTTGAATATGCTTACGCGAAGCAGAACAACCTGGCGTACACCAAACTGATCTCCGCTGATGGCAAACCGGTGAGTCCGACCGAAGAAAACTTCGCTAATGCAGCAAAAGGCGCAGACTGGAGCAAAACATTCGCTCAGGATCTGACCAACCAGAAAGGCGAAGATGCATGGCCTATTACCTCTACCACGTTCATTCTGATCCATAAAGATCAGAAGAAACCAGAACAAGGCACCGAAGTGTTGAAGTTCTTCGACTGGGCATACAAAACCGGGGCTAAACAGGCGAACGACCTGGATTACGCCAGCCTGCCGGATAGCGTAGTTGAACAGGTTCGCGCTGCGTGGAAGACCAATATTAAAGACAGTAGCGGCAAGCCGCTGTACTAATAAAACTCCAGGCCGGGTACGGTGTTTTACGCCGCATCCGGCATTACAAAATGACTTTGTAAACGCGTTTAACTGAAGAGTAACTTATGGCTGCAACCAAGCCTGCTTTTAACCCACCGGGTAAAAAGGGCGACATAATTTTCAGCGTGCTGGTAAAACTGGCGGCGCTGATTGTGCTATTGATGTTGGGTGGCATTATTGTCTCTCTGATCATCTCATCCTGGCCGAGCATTCAGAAATTTGGTCTGGCTTTCCTGTGGACCAAAGAGTGGGATGCGCCGAACGATATCTACGGGGCGCTGGTGCCGATCTACGGTACGCTGGTGACCTCGTTTATCGCGCTGCTGATCGCCGTCCCGGTGAGTTTTGGTATCGCCCTGTTCTTGACCGAGCTTGCGCCTGGCTGGCTGAAACGCCCGCTGGGTATCGCCATTGAGCTGCTGGCTGCCATTCCAAGTATCGTTTACGGCATGTGGGGATTGTTTATCTTCGCCCCGCTGTTCGCCGTTTATTTCCAGGAGCCGGTCGGCAATATCATGTCGAATATCCCGATTGTCGGCGCGCTGTTCTCCGGCCCGGCCTTTGGTATCGGTATCCTCGCGGCAGGCGTGATCCTCGCCATCATGATTATTCCGTACATTGCAGCGGTAATGCGCGATGTATTCGAACAAACCCCGGTGATGATGAAAGAGTCAGCCTACGGTATCGGCTGCACCACCTGGGAAGTTATCTGGCGTATCGTTCTTCCGTTCACCAAAAATGGTGTTATCGGCGGCATTATGTTGGGGTTGGGGCGCGCGCTCGGTGAAACCATGGCGGTGACCTTTATCATCGGTAACACCTACCAACTCGACAGCGCCTCGCTGTATATGCCGGGCAACAGTATCACCTCTGCGCTGGCCAACGAATTTGCGGAAGCGGAATCCGGTCTGCACGTCGCTGCACTGATGGAACTGGGCCTGATCCTGTTTGTGATTACCTTCATCGTCCTCGCCGCATCGAAGTTTATGATTATGCGCCTGGCTAAGAATGAGGGGGCACGCTAATGGCTATGGTTGAAATGCAAACCACTGCGGCGCTGGCTGAATCCCGCCGCAAAATGCAGGCGCGTCGCCGCCTCAAAAACCGTATTGCGCTGACGCTCTCAATGGCGACGATGGCCTTCGGTCTGTTCTGGCTGATCTGGATTTTAATGTCCACCATCACTCGCGGTATCGACGGTATGTCGCTGGCGCTGTTCACCGAAATGACGCCGCCGCCAAATACGGAAGGCGGTGGTCTGGCGAACGCCCTGGCGGGTAGCGGCCTGTTAATTTTGTGGGCCACGGTATTCGGTACGCCGCTGGGCATTATGGCGGGGATTTATCTGGCTGAATATGGTCGTAAATCCTGGCTGGCAGAAGTGATTCGCTTCATTAACGACATTTTGCTCTCCGCACCGTCGATTGTGGTTGGTCTTTTTGTTTACACCATCGTGGTGGCGCAGATGGAGCACTTCTCCGGCTGGGCGGGCGTGATTGCGCTGGCGCTGTTGCAGGTGCCGATTGTTATCCGCACCACCGAGAACATGCTGAAACTGGTGCCGGACAGCCTGCGTGAAGCGGCTTATGCGCTGGGTACGCCGAAGTGGAAGATGATCGCCGCGATCACGCTGAAAGCGTCGGTGTCCGGGATCATGACCGGTATCCTGCTGGCGATTGCCCGTATTGCTGGTGAAACCGCACCGCTGCTGTTTACTGCGCTCTCCAACCAGTTCTGGAGCACGGACATGATGCAGCCGATCGCCAACCTGCCGGTGACGATCTTTAAGTTTGCGATGAGCCCGTTTGCGGAATGGCAGCAACTGGCCTGGGCCGGGGTGTTGATCATTACCCTGTGCGTACTGCTGCTGAACATTCTGGCGCGCGTTGTTTTTGCGAAGAATAAACACGGTTAACACTTTGCTGGATGCGGCGTAAACGCCTTATCCGGCCTACGGTAAGCCTGATTCGCGAAGTGCATCAGGCACGATGAGGAAAAGATTGCAATGAGTATGGTTGAAACTGCCCCGAGTAAAATTCAGGTTCGTAATTTGAACTTCTACTACGGCAAATTCCATGCCCTGAAAAACATCAACCTGGATATCGCCAAAAACCAGGTTACGGCGTTTATCGGGCCGTCCGGCTGCGGTAAATCAACGCTGCTGCGTACCTTCAACAAAATGTTTGAACTGTACCCGGAACAGCGTGCGGAAGGTGAAATTCTGCTCGATGGCGACAACATCCTGACCAACTCTCAGGATATCGCCCTGCTGCGTGCGAAAGTGGGCATGGTGTTCCAGAAACCGACGCCGTTCCCAATGTCCATCTACGACAACATCGCTTTTGGCGTGCGTCTGTTTGAGAAGCTCTCCCGTGCTGACATGGACGAGCGCGTGCAGTGGGCATTGACCAAAGCCGCATTGTGGAACGAAACCAAAGATAAATTGCACCAGAGCGGTTACTCTCTCTCTGGTGGTCAGCAACAGCGTTTGTGTATTGCGCGTGGTATCGCCATTCGCCCGGAAGTGCTGCTGCTCGACGAACCGTGTTCGGCACTCGACCCCATCTCTACCGGGCGTATTGAAGAGCTGATCACCGAACTGAAGCAGGATTACACCGTGGTGATCGTCACCCACAACATGCAGCAGGCTGCGCGTTGTTCCGACCACACGGCGTTTATGTACCTGGGCGAATTGATTGAGTTCAGCAACACGGACGATCTGTTCACCAAGCCAGCGAAGAAACAAACAGAAGACTACATCACCGGTCGTTACGGTTGATTCAGGAGTGCGTTATGGACAGTCTCAATCTTAATAAACATATTTCCGGCCAGTTCAACGCCGAACTGGAAAGCATCCGCACGCAGGTGATGACCATGGGCGGCATGGTGGAGCAGCAGCTTTCTGATGCAATCACCGCGATGCATAACCAGGACAGCGATCTGGCGAAGCGCGTCATCGAAGGCGACAAGAACGTCAACATGATGGAAGTGGCGATCGATGAAGCCTGCGTGCGCATTATCGCCAAACGTCAGCCGACGGCGAGCGACCTGCGTCTGGTTATGGTGATCAGTAAAACCATTGCCGAGCTGGAGCGTATTGGCGACGTGGCGGACAAAATCTGCCGTACTGCACTGGAGAAATTCTCCCAGCAGCATCAGCCATTGCTGGTAAGTCTGGAGTCGCTGGGCCGTCATACCATCCAGATGCTGCACGACGTGCTGGACGCGTTCGCGCGGATGGACATTGACGAAGCGGTACGTATTTATCGTGAAGATAAAAAAGTCGATCAGGAGTACGAAGGTATTGTTCGTCAACTGATGACCTACATGATGGAAGATTCGCGTACCATTCCGAGCGTACTTACCGCGTTATTCTGTGCGCGTTCTATCGAACGTATTGGCGACCGCTGCCAGAATATTTGTGAGTTTATCTTCTACTACGTGAAGGGGCAGGATTTCCGTCATGTCGGTGGTGACGAGCTCGATAAACTGCTGGCAGAAAAAGATAGCGATAAATAATTCACCAAGTAAATCCCAATAATTCAATTATTGGGATTTGTTATATATAACTTTATAAAATCCTAAAATTACACAAAATTAATAACTGCGAGCATGGTCATACTTTTATAAATAGAGCATTGCTATTTTCTCTGCACGCAACTAAATTAATTTTCGAACCTGGATGTTCGTTATAAAAACCATTAATTAATGACTGGATTGTTACTGCATTCGCAGGCAAAACCTGACATAACCAGAGAATACTGGTGAAGTCGGGTTTTTTTGTTTATAAAAAAGGTCCTTGCTATGAACATGCAAATCACCAAAATTCTCAACAATAATGTTGTGGTGGTTATTGATGATCAACAGCGGGAAAAAGTCGTCATGGGGCGCGGAATTGGCTTTCAAAAACGCCCAGGTGAAAGAATTAACTCAAGTGGAATAGAAAAAGAGTATGCCTTGAGCAGTCATGAACTGAACGGGCGATTAAGCGAACTCTTAAGTCATATGCCTCTTGAGGTGATGGCAACCTGTGATCGTATTATCTCTCTGGCGCAGGAGCGTCTGGGAAAGTTGCAGGACAGTATTTATATCTCGCTAACTGACCATTGCCAGTTTGCGATTAAACGCTTTCAGCAAAACGTGCTACTGCCCAACCCGCTGCTGTGGGATATCCAGCGACTTTACCCGAAAGAGTTCCAGCTAGGGGAAGAAGCGTTAACCATTATTGATAAACGGTTGGGCGTGCAGTTACCGAAAGATGAAGTGGGCTTTATTGCCATGCATCTGGTCAGTGCCCAAATGAGCGGAAATATGGAGGATGTTGCAGGTGTCACGCAATTAATGCGAGAAATGCTGCAATTAATAAAATTTCAGTTCAGCCTTAATTACCAGGAAGAAAGCTTGAGTTATCAGCGACTGGTTACGCATCTGAAATTTTTATCCTTGCGTATTCTTGAACATGCATCGATTAACGATAGTGATGAATCATTACAACAAGCAGTAAAGCAAAATTACCCGCAAGCATGGCAATGTGCGGAGCGGATCGCCATTTTTATTGGTTTGCAGTATCAACGTAAAATCTCACCTGCAGAGATTATGTTTTTAGCCATAAATATAGAGCGCGTGCGCAAAGAACACTGAAATATTATTACTGAATAAAGGATTGTTACCGCACTAAGCGGGCAAAACCTGAAAAAAATTGCTTGATTCACGTCAGGCCGTTTTTTTCAGGTTTTTTTTTGGAGTTTTGCCGCAAAGCGGTAGAGGGCAAGTTATGACGGAGTTAGCCAGAACAATAGTCGCAGGAGTCGGGGGCGCAGATAACATTGTGAGTCTGATGCATTGTGCAACGCGATTACGTTTTAAGTTAAAGGATGAAAGCAAAGCGCAAGCTGAGGTACTGAAAAAGACCCCCGGTATTATTATGGTGGTGGAAAGCGGTGGCCAGTTTCAGGTTGTCATAGGTAACCATGTGGCCGATGTCTTCCTGGCGGTTAACAGCGTGGCAGGCCTTGGCGAAAAAGCGCAACAGGCACCGGAAAATGATGATAAAGGTAATCTGTTAAACCGCTTTGTTTATGTTATTTCAGGTATTTTTACGCCTCTGATCGGTTTGATGGCGGCAACCGGGATCCTGAAAGGTATGTTGGCTCTGGCACTCACTTTTCAGTGGACGACCGAACAAAGTGGTACTTATTTAATTTTATTTAGCGCCAGTGATGCCTTGTTTTGGTTCTTCCCGATAATCCTGGGCTACACCGCAGGGAAACGCTTCAGCGGCAATCCATTTACTGCCATGGTGATTGGCGGAGCGTTAGTGCATCCATTAATTCTGACTGCCTTCGAGAACGGGCAAAAAGTGGATGCGCTGGGCCTGGATTTCCTGGGTATTCCGGTCACATTGTTGAATTACTCGTCATCGGTTATTCCCATTATTTTTTCTGCCTGGTTGTGCAGCATTCTGGAACGCCGACTTAATGCGTGGTTACCTTCGGCAATCAAAAATTTCTTCACACCCTTGCTATGTCTGATGGTCATCACGCCCATCACATTTCTGCTGGTGGGGCCGCTATCAACCTGGATAAGTGAACTGATTGCTGCCGGTTATCTCTGGCTTTATCAGGCGGTTCCTGCATTTGCAGGCGCGGTAATGGGCGGCTTCTGGCAAATCTTTGTGATGTTCGGTCTGCATTGGGGTTTGATACCTTTAATTATCAATAACTTCACCGTGCTGGGCTACGACACCATGATCCCGCTGTTAATGCCCGCCATTATGGCGCAAGTCGGGGCGGCGCTCGGCGTCTTCCTCTGCGAACGCGATGCACAGAAAAAAGTGGTGGCGGGATCAGCGGCGTTGACAGGTTTGTTTGGTATCACCGAACCAGCGGTATATGGCGTCAATCTGCCGCGTAAGTACCCCTTCGTTATCGCCTGCATAAGTGGGGCATTGGGGGCCACCATCATTGGCTACGCGCAAACGAAAGTTTACTCCTTTGGTTTGCCAGGTATTTTCACCTTCATGCAAACCATCCCGTCAACGGGGATTGATTTCACCGTATGGGCCAGCGTTATTGGCGGTGTCATTGCCATCGGTTGCGCATTTGTCGGTACGGTGATGTTTCATTTCATCACCGCTAAGAGTCAGTCAGCGCAAGTTGCCCAGCAAGAGAAAACACCAGAGGTTATTACACCTGAGCAGGGCGGTATCTGTTCACCGATGACGGGAGAGATTGTGCCGCTCATTCACGTCGCTGATACCACGTTTGCCAGCGGCCTGTTGGGTAAAGGTATTGCCATTCTGCCCTCTGTTGGTGAAGTGCGTTCTCCGGTGGCGGGTCGAATTGCTTCGTTGTTCGCCACATTACATGCCATCGGCATTGAGTCAGATGATGGCGTGGAGATCCTGATTCATGTCGGTATCGACACCGTAAAACTGGACGGCAAATTCTTTTCCGCTCACGTCAACGTGGGTGACAAGGTCAATACAGGCGATCGGCTGATTTCTTTTGATATCCCTGCTATTCGCGAGGCCGGATTTGATCTGACGACGCCGGTATTAATCAGTAATAGCGATGATTTTACGGACGTATTACCCCACGGCACGGCGCAGATAAACGCTGGTGAGCCGCTGTTATCCATCATTCGCTAACGATAAAAGGAGTTAATTATGAAAGCATTTCCAGAAACATTTCTTTGGGGTGGTGCAACAGCTGCCAATCAGGTGGAAGGCGCCTGGCAGGAAGATGGCAAAGGGATCACGACCTCAGATTTACAGCCTCATGGCGTAATGGGAAAAATGGAACCGCGCATCCTGGGGAAAGAGAATATCAAAGATGTCGCCATCGATTTTTATCACCGTTACCCGGAAGATATCGCGTTATTTGCCGAGATGGGCTTCACCTGTCTGCGTATTTCCATTGCCTGGGCGCGAATTTTTCCTCAGGGCGATGAAGCCGAACCGAATGAAGCGGGGTTAGCGTTTTACGAGCGGCTGTTTGATGAAATGGCGCAGGCGGGGATCAAGCCGCTGGTAACGTTATCCCATTACGAAATGCCATATGGGCTGGTGAAAAACTACGGCGGTTGGGCTAATCGGGCGGTCATCGATCACTTCGAGCATTACGCACGCACGGTCTTTACCCGCTACCAACATAAAGTTGCGTTATGGCTGACATTTAATGAAATCAACATGTCATTACACGCGCCATTCACGGGCGTGGGGCTGGCAGAAGAGAGTGGCGAGGCGGAAGTTTATCAGGCGATCCATCATCAACTGGTTGCCAGTGCGCGGGCAGTTAAAGCCTGTCATAGCCTGATCCCCGAAGCGAAAATTGGCAATATGCTTCTCGGTGGGCTGGTTTACCCCCTCACCTGCCAGCCACAGGATATGTTGCAGGCCATGGAAGAGAACCGGCGCTGGATGTTCTTTGGTGATGTTCAGGCGCGTGGTCAGTATCCCGGCTATATGCAGCGTTTCTTCCGCGACCACAATATCACCATTGAGATGACTGAAAGTGACGCAGAAGATTTAAAACATACCGTAGATTTCATCTCTTTTAGTTATTACATGACCGGTTGTGTTTCCCACGACGAAAGCATTAATAAAAATGCGCAGGGCAACATACTGAATATGATCCCCAATCCGCATCTGAAAAGTTCAGAGTGGGGGTGGCAAATTGATCCGGTTGGATTACGGGTTCTGTTAAATACACTTTGGGATCGTTATCAAAAACCGTTATTTATTGTCGAGAACGGATTAGGCGCAAAAGACAGCGTTGAAGCGGATGGTTCGATACAGGACGATTATCGAATTGCCTATTTAAACGATCACCTGGTACAGGTAAATGAAGCGATTGCCGATGGTGTGGATATTATGGGGTACACCAGTTGGGGGCCAATTGATTTAGTCAGTGCATCTCATTCACAAATGTCTAAGCGCTACGGCTTTATTTATGTGGATCGTGATGATAATGGTGAAGGAAGCCTCACAAGAACGCGCAAGAAAAGCTTCGGATGGTATGCAGAAGTGATCAAAACTCGGGGGCTATCATTAAAAAAATAACCAATAAAGCACCTTAATTATCGTCGCATTCAGAACAGTCTGGATGCGATGCATTAATTCTTTCTTTGCACCATAAAGGGATATTATGTTTAGACGAAATATTATTACCTCTGCCATCTTATTAATGGCACCGTTAGCCTTTTCCGCACAATCATTGGCTGAATCATTAACAGTGGAACAACGCCTTGAGCTATTAGAAAAGGCGTTAAGAGAAACGCAAAGCGAACTGAAAAAATATAAAGATGAAGAGAAGAAAAAGTATACGCCAGCGACGGTGAATCGTAGCGTAAGTACGAATGATCAAGGGTATGCCGCCAATCCATTCCCGACCAGTCATGCCGCAAAGCCTGATGCTGTACTGGTTAAAAATGAAGAGAAAAATGCCAGTGAGACAGGCTCGATTTATTCTTCCATGACTCTGAAAGATTTCAGTAAATTTGTGAAAGATGAAATCGGCTTTAGTTACAACGGCTACTACCGTTCTGGTTGGGGAACAGCCTCTCATGGTTCACCTAAATCATGGGCAATTGGTTCTCTGGGCCGCTTTGGTAACGAATACTCCGGCTGGTTTGATTTGCAGTTAAAACAACGTGTCTACAACGAAAACGGCAAACGGGTTGATGCCATCGTGATGATGGATGGTAACGTGGGTCAGCAGTACTCTACTGGCTGGTTTGGCGATAACGCCGGTGGCGAGAACTTTATGCAGTTCTCTGATATGTACGTTACCACCAAAGGTTTCCTGCCCTTTGCGCCAGAGGCTGATTTCTGGGTGGGTAAACACGGTGCGCCGAAAATTGAAATCCAGATGCTTGACTGGAAAACGCAGCGTACCGATGCTGCCGCAGGTGTAGGTCTGGAAAACTGGAAAGTCGGTCCGGGTAAAATTGATATCGCGCTGGTTCGTGAAGATGTCGATGATTACGATCGCAGCCTGCAAAACAAACAGCAGATTAATACCAATACCATTGATTTACGCTATAAAGATATCCCGTTATGGGATAAAGCCACCTTAATGGTGAGCGGTCGTTATGTCTCAGCAAATGAAAGCGCATCGGAAAAAGATAATCAGGATAATAACGGGTATTATGACTGGAAAGATACCTGGATGTTTGGTACATCTTTAACGCAGAAATTTGATAAGGGTGGCTTCAACGAATTCTCCTTCCTGGTTGCGAATAACTCTATCGCCAGTAACTTTGGTCGTTATGCTGGTGCAAGTCCATTTACTACCTTTAATGGTCGTTATTATGGTGATCACACAGGCGGAACTGCAGTTCGTCTGACTTCGCAGGGCGAAGCTTATATCGGCGATCATTTCATTGTGGCTAACGCGATTGTTTACTCCTTCGGTAACGATATTTATAGCTACGAAACAGGCGCACATTCTGATTTCGAATCTATTCGTGCGGTTGTTCGCCCGGCCTATATTTGGGACCAATATAACCAGACAGGTGTTGAACTGGGCTATTTCACCCAGCAAAACAAAGATGCGAATAGCAATAAATATAATGAGTCTGGTTATAAAACCACGCTCTTCCATACCTTTAAAGTCAATACCAGTATGTTGACCTCGCGCCCGGAAATTCGTTTCTACACTACGTATATCAAAGCTCTGGAAAATGAACTGGATGGCTTCACCTTTGAAGACAATAAAGACGACCAGTTTGCTGTCGGTGCCCAGGCTGAAATCTGGTGGTAATGGAACTTAATAAAAGGAATATTACGATGAATATAAAAATTGCTGCTTTAACGCTGGCTATTGCCAGCGGTATTTCTGCTCAATGGGCCATAGCAGCGGATATGCCAGCCAGCCCGGCACCCACTATTCCGGTGAAACAGTATGTGACTCAGGTCAATACCGATAACAGCGTGACCTTTCGCTACTTTGCCCCTGGGGCAAAAAATGTCTCCGTAGTGGTGGGTGTTCCGGTTCCGGACAATATTCACCCGATGACCAAAGACGAAGCGGGAGTCTGGTCGTGGCGCACGCCTGTCCTGAAAGGCAATCTGTACGAGTATTTTTTCAATGTTGATGGTGTACGCAGCATTGATACAGGCACGGCAATGACTAAGCCTCAGCGTCAGGTTAACTCCAGTATGATTCTGGTACCGGGCAGTTATCTGGATACACGTTCTGTTGTGCATGGTGATTTGATCGCCATAACTTACCACTCCAACGCATTGCAATCCGAACGTCAGATGTATGTCTGGACCCCGCCAGGATACACCGGCATAGGCGAGCCTTTGCCAGTGCTCTATTTCTATCACGGCTTTGGTGATACCGGACGTTCCGCTATTGATCAGGGGCGTATCCCGCAAATCATGGATAACCTGCTGGCTGAAGGGAAAATTAAATCGATGCTGGTGGTGATCCCGGATACCGAAACCGATGCGAAGGGCATTATTCCCGAAGATTTCGTTCCTCAGGAGAGACGTAAAGTCTTTTATCCGTTAAATGCTAAAGCGGCAGATCGCGAACTGATGAACGATATTATCCCGCTGATTAGCAAGCGTTTTAATGTCCGTAAAGATGCCGATGGTCGCGCACTGGCAGGGCTTTCACAAGGTGGGTATCAGGCACTGGTATCGGGAATGAATCATCTGGAAAGCTTTGGCTGGCTGGCCACATTCAGTGGTGTTACCACGACGACCGTACCAGATGAAGGGGTCGCTGCCCGGCTGAACGATCCGGCAGCTATTAACCAGCAACTACGTAATTTTACTGTGGTTGTGGGGGATAAAGATGTTGTAACCGGCAAGGATATCGCCGGGCTGAAAACTGAGCTTGAGCAGAAAAAAATTAAGTTTGATTACCAGGAATATCCCGGTCTGAACCATGAAATGGATGTCTGGCGACCAGCCTATGCAGCCTTTGTACAGAAATTATTTAAATAAAATAAGGCATTAAGATGAAATTGATCATTACCGAAGATTACCAGGAAATGAGCCGTGTCGCGGCACATCATCTGCTTGGTTATATGTCAAAGATGCGTCGCGTTAACCTGGCAATTACCGCCGGTAGCACGCCCAAAGGCATGTACGAATATCTCATCACTCTGGTTAAAGGTAAGCCCTGGTACGATAACTGCTATTTCTACAATTTCGATGAAATTCCATTTCGCGGTAAAGAAGGGGAAGGCGTAACGATTACCAATCTGCGTAATCTGTTTTTCACCCCTGCAGGGATCAAAGAAGAGAATATCCAGAAGCTCACTATTGATAACTACCGCGAGCATGATCAGAAACTGGCGCGTGAAGGCGGCCTGGATTTGGTGGTGTTGGGATTAGGTGTAGATGGTCATTTTTGTGGCAATTTGCCAAATACGACCCATTTCCATGAGCAAACCGTGGAGTTCCCGATCCAGGGAGAGATGGTTGATATTGTGGCGCATGGCGAGTTGGGCGGCGACTTTTCATTAGTGCCTGACAGCTACGTGACGATGGGGCCGAAAAGCATCATGGCGGCGAAAAACTTGCTGATAATTGTCAGTGGCGCGGGTAAAGCGCAGGCACTGAAAAATGTTCTGCAAGGTCCGGTTACCGAAGATGTTCCTGCTTCCGTGTTGCAGCTGCATCCTTCGCTGATGGTAATCGCTGATAAAGCCGCTGCCGCAGAATTAGCGCTCGGTTAAGATTAAAAATAAGGCCGGATGTGTGAATTACGCTCCGGCCTGTTCTCCAACATTTAATGACAAATAGATAAAGCATTCCGCTTAGCTTAAAGAGTCTGTTTCAGGACATGAAATATCCAATCCGGGTAGACGTGTAATGATTCTGCTCATCACCACGCCTGCCAGCAATGCTGGGATGATGCGGACAACGAGATTTTCACCAGAAAGAATGTTTTCAAATAACGCTGAGGAAGCCATGTCCTTAATATGTACGATAACAGCGCAATAGATCTCGGTGATAACGACTCCACCTATGCCGCCAACCAGACAACGATAACGTTTCTGTGACCCGATCTTTTCCGGCAGACAGGCGACCATTACGCCAGTTAACATTGCAGGAATAGCTCCCGTAGTTATCGACATTAAGAGAAACAATGGAAGTACCTGTATTATTACCAAAAGAATCAGCGGTTCTTTTGCGAAGAATATGTAGAGGACAAGAAACAGAACACCAATTAACGGCCCTAAAACCGCAAAATACAGTCCGTGATGAATTACCCGACGTGAAACAGACATATCAAACTCCCTTTACTTACCTTTGCGTGCCAATTTAAGTGGAGTAAGTGAAGGGAGTGTGAATAACTATGCCGTAATATCCCAACCACGCGCCTTCCACAGTTCCGGTAATTGCGAAAGATGGGTAAAGGTGGTGACTTTCGGGTGAACGATCGGTTTATTGTGCGGGTCAGCGCAGAAGTAAAACACTTCCATTCCGGCATCTATCCCTGATTGCGCACCGGCGCTGGAGTCATCGACCAGAATGCAGTTTTCAACGTTCACATTCATCGCTTTTGCCGCATGGAACATTAATGCCGGATCGGGCTTCCAACGCTGGATATCATAGCCGCTGAACAGTTTTTCCGGGAAGTAGTGCAGCATGTTGAGCTTACCAAGCGAATGCTGCATTTTGCTGACCGGACCGTTAGAGACGACGCACATCGGCACGTTAATGCTTGCCAGCAATTCGTTCGCTCCTGCGATGTCCTCAAGTTCGGTATCAAACAGACGTGCTACTTCTGCGCGGTAAACGTGTTCGGCATCGGCCTGGACCATCGTCACGCCCTGTTCTTTACTGATGATGTCGATGATTTCGTAGAGTTTTACGCCTTTAAAACGGGTAAAAATCTCTTCCAGGTCAACGTGAATGCCAAATTCCCTGAACATCGTGACATAGGCGCGAGAGCAAATGACCTCGCTATCGACCAGCGTACCGTCGCAGTCGAAAAATACCGCTTCTATCTGGGACATGTCTTTCCTTTATCGTTAGTTTAACGTTTTCGTCATGCCAATTCGCATGACGCAATCGTTGCCGTATAAGCAAATACAATGAAAAAAAGTTATATTCAGCCGTCCATATTGTCTCATTTTGGTATACGATAGCGACGGATTTTCCCTCCTTGTTCGGAAATAGATAATGAGTCAACAACACACAACCCAGGCTTCTGGCCAGGGGATGCTGGAACGCGTGTTTAAACTGCGCGAACATGGCACGACGGCACGGACCGAAGTGATCGCCGGTTTTACCACCTTCCTGACGATGGTTTACATCGTTTTTGTTAACCCGCAAATTCTTGGCGTTGCTGGCATGGATACCAGCGCCGTCTTCGTCACGACCTGTCTGATTGCTGCATTCGGCAGTATTATGATGGGGCTGTTTGCTAACCTGCCAGTTGCACTGGCACCGGCAATGGGCCTGAATGCGTTCTTCGCTTTTGTCGTTGTACAGGCGATGGGCTTGCCGTGGCAAGTCGGGATGGGCGCAATCTTCTGGGGCGCGATTGGTCTGCTGTTACTGACGATTTTCCGCGTTCGCTACTGGATGATAGCCAACATCCCGGTAAGTCTACGTGTGGGCATCACCAGTGGTATCGGTCTGTTTATTGGCATGATGGGGCTGAAAAACGCAGGTGTGATTGTCGCTAACCCGGAAACGCTGGTGAGCATCGGTAATCTGACTTCTCACAGCGTGCTGCTGGGGATGCTCGGCTTCTTCATCATCGCCATTCTGGCCTCGCGCAATATTCACGCGGCGGTGCTGGTTTCCATCGTGGTGACAACGCTGCTGGGCTGGATGCTGGGTGATGTCCACTATAATGGCATCGTTTCTGCGCCGCCGAGCGTAATGAGTGTCGTGGGTCATGTAGATTTAGCCGGGTCGTTTAACCTTGGGCTGGCAGGGGTGATTTTCTCTTTCATGCTGGTCAACTTGTTTGACTCCTCCGGTACGCTGATTGGCGTGACCGATAAAGCAGGTCTGGCTGATGAGAAAGGTAAATTCCCGCGCATGAAGCAGGCGCTGTATGTCGACAGTATCTCTTCGGTGACCGGTTCGTTTATCGGTACTTCTTCCGTTACTGCGTACATTGAATCTTCTTCCGGCGTTTCTGTTGGCGGGCGTACTGGTCTGACGGCAGTGGTTGTTGGTTTGCTGTTCCTGCTGGTTATCTTCCTGTCGCCGTTGGCGGGGATGGTGCCAGGCTACGCTGCAGCTGGTGCGCTGATTTACGTTGGCGTGTTGATGACCTCAAGTCTTGCTCGCGTGAACTGGCAGGATCTTACTGAATCTGTTCCGGCGTTTATTACCGCTGTGATGATGCCGTTCAGCTTCTCGATTACTGAAGGTATCGCGCTGGGCTTTATCTCCTACTGCGTGATGAAGATTGGTACCGGACGTCTGCGTGACCTTAGCCCGTGCGTAATCATCGTTGCGCTGCTGTTTATCCTGAAGATTGTCTTTATCGACGCTCACTAAAATCGATAGCGCGTTAAAAACCCGCCATGCATGATTGCTGGCGGGTTTTTTATTTAGATCTTAACTCGCTGAATAAACTCACCAAATGCGGTCAATTGCCCGGTCAGGTGGTCCAGCGTACTCTGATCAATCACTTCCCCGGTTTGCGGATCAACTTTGTTCTGAATCACGCCGCCCATAAATTCTGGCTTGTTCATCACCATTGCATCGAGGAAAACCAGAATCTGGCGCAGGTGATACTGACAGCGCGCGCCGCCAATCACGCCCATTGAGCTGGTCTGAATCAATACCGGTTTACCTGCCAGCGGTTGATCCGGCAGGCGGGAAAGCCAGTCGATGGCATTTTTCAGCCCACCCGGTACCGAGTAGTTATATTCCGGCGTGACGATCACCACACCGTCAGCCTGACGGATCTGTTCCGCCAGAGCTTCAACTGTTGCTGGAAAACCGTCTTCCTGCTGTACGTCAGCGTCATACAGGGGAATGTCGGCAATGGAAGGTAACGCATTGATTTCCATGCTCGCCGGAGCAATTTTCGGCAGGGTACGTGCAACCATGCCATTAAATGAGCCTTTGCGCAGGCTCCCCAGTAACGTAACCACCTGCAATTTTTCAGACATGATGACTCCTGTGGTTGTCTATCAATTTGGCGAAAAAGCCTTCACGGTAGAGAGCTGGGCAAAACGCATCATCCGGCTGGTCGGGTTGTTGGCGCGACTGTGAATATCGGGCAGGCTTTTCCAGCCGTGTTTGCCATCTAACTCCCAGACACTGAGCTTTTCAATCGTGGGCGTGACCGCCACGGACCACACCAGCACGTCCTCCGCGTCGCATAACGCTTCTACATGATTTACATGAGCACATTTCAGGCGTCCGGCAATGGGCAGTAGTTGCAGATCGCGCGGATCGTCATTCAAAACATCACCGGTTAGTTTTAGCACGCTTCGGCGCAGCGTGATGAGCTGCGCCCGCGCTTCGTTAGGATCGTTTTGTTTACTGATCCATAGCGATTCATTGCTGGAAAAGGTGTGGTTATCGGGCGCGTGTGGGCTATGAAACCCGCGTGTCGCACGCTGTAGTTCCATATCGAGGCCACATTCACCTTCGGTTGTTAACGCCACGCCGACCATATTCCCGGCATAGGAAATAGAAAACGAAGGCAAATTTTTATCGCTGAAAACCGGTTTTCCTTTCGGCAGGGTGACGATTTCCGGCAATTCGCCAATGCCATACAGCATGAACATCAGTTCTGCGAGTAAACCTCTGGACGCCAGAAAACGGCTTTGACGATGAGGGGGAATGTTTCGGGCTTCTTGATGACACAGGGAGGGGAGACGAACAGAAATCAGATGTCCTTCCGTTAAAATCCCTCGGGCAAAGTGAGTCGCCATTTTTCGCTCCATGCTTAATGGTCCATTATGAATACAAGAGTAATCATTTACTGGAATGATGGACAGACTAAAGCGGCTAAAAGTTCGATTCAGATAAGTTTATTACAACTTTTTTACATTTCATTGTGAAATTGGGTCGCGTTTCATTCGATTCGGTTATGCCATCGACGCGTAAAGATTTTTAATGGTTTCCCGTAACCAGACGATCTTCGGATTACGGCTGTTCCGTTTATGCCACAGAAGGGTAAAAGGGACTTCCAGCTTTTTTTGCTGGCTTTCATCAAACGGGAGAGGAAGAGCAACCAACGGCAGTTGGTGGAGTTGATTGTAGTACTGGCAGTAGCGCGGCGCGGTCGCCAGTAGCAGATTGTCGGGCTGTGCTGCCATAAACAGTGACTGCTCGAATTCCGGCAGGCTCATAGCAATCGTGCGTTCGCGCCCCAGCTCCTGTAACACATTGTCCAGCGCCCAGGTATCGCTCTGTTCCCAGCAAATGCTGATATGCGGATAACATAAAAAGGTGTCCAGATTCCATGCTTCATGCAGTGCCGGATGATCTTTGCGTAACCAGACGCAGGGCACATCACTAAACAGCACTTCATAATCAATGGCTAACGGTAGCGAGCTTAACAGCTCCCGCGAACGGGGATGACTTTCGCGACCGGAAAAACCAATATCCACTTCACCACGAGTAATGGCATCTAAGGAATCGTAATCCCAGTTACGTAATTTGATGGTCGCCTGCGGGTAACGTTGGTAGATCCGTTTCGACAGCGCATTAAGCATGATCATCATTAGCGGTGATTCTGCTGCCAGCTCAAACTTCAGGCCGCGCGGTGTCTGGTGGTGCGGTTTATCCAGCAGCAGGTTGCTCATTTGCATCCACTCCGCCAGATTTTGCTCCATGCTGACCATTAGCGGTGTGGGCGACAGCCCCAGCGGTGAGTTCACAAAGAGCGGGTCGTCAAACCACGCTCTTAACTTTGCCAGCGACTTACTCACCGCTGAAGGGGTCACGTTCATCCGCTTCGCCGCTTTGGTCACGCTGCGCTCCTGCATCAGCAGTTGCAGACAGAGCAGCAGATTGAGATCAAGCGTGGTGATGGATTTCTTCATGAGCGGCAACCGGGCGTCCAGGCGCGACGAACATAATCAGCAACAGGCTCACTATGCTACAGGCAATCAGAATCCCGATCAGCATATTCCATGCGCCGATACCAACCACCGCCGCCAGCCAAATCCACAGTGACGAACCGCAAACTTGCGCAATACCTAAGGTCGAGCTGGCTACGCCCGCGCGTAATGAAAACGGCCCTAACGCCTGACTCATCGCCACACCAAAACCTACCGAGAAACCGGCGCAAATCAGCGTGATACCAAACAGCGAAACCGCATGGGAAGGTGAAACGGCAAGGGTGATCCCCGCCGCCAGGAATAACACCTGTGAGGTGATCATCAACGTACGTGGCTTAAAAATTCCCAGCGCAAACGGCGTGGAGAATGAAACGGTCATGCTGACGCCAGCGGTCAACGCCATAATGGTGGCGTATTCTCCGCGCTCAAAACCCATGATTTCCATCAGCAATACTGGCGACGTGTTGACGAAGGTGAGGATCACCGAAACGCTGAGGGTGGTGATAACAACACGGCTGAGGAAAAACCGGTTAAGCAGTGACTCGCTATTTTCTCGTGGTTTGTCCGAAGCTGCGGGGGCCGCAGGGCGCGTTTCTTTTAAAATAAACAAAGACAACATCAGTACCGCGACACCCATTATTGCCATCGTCCAGAACAGACTCTGCCATGGGAAGTTAAGCATAATCAGATGTCCGAGCACTGGCGCTAACACCGGAATGATGCAGGTAATGCCGTTGAGTAACGACAGCACTTTAGCCCGACGTCGATCATCCAGCGTGTCGCGCAAAATGGCAAACGCCACTACGTAACAACAGCCCGCGCCCAGTCCCTGTAGAAATCGCCCTGCAAGAAATAACGCGCTGGTTTCAGCCAGTGAACAGAACACCGAGGCGATAATAAATAGCGCCGCGCCGGGTATGGCGACAGGCTTTCTCCCTGAACGATCGGCCACTTTACCGGCAAATAACATCGCAGCCGCCATCCCCGCCAGATAAACGGAGAACGCAATATGCAACTGCGCTTCGCTGGCATTGAGATCGGCGGCGATGCGCGGTAAACCAACGAGGTACATATCAATCCCTGCGGGATAAAGTAAAACCAGGGCAAAACTACAAATCAAAAAGCGGGACATGGGCTAAAGCGTCCTGATAGTAAGGTGACGCAAAGCATACGTGGTGAAGGAGAATCAGGCGAGTTGCCATTTGGACATAAGTGATTTCCTGACAGGCAAGAAGCCAGCGAATGGCTGGCTTCCTGAAGGATTTAGCCAAATTTAGGTAACACGTTAAAGACGTTACCGAACCAGCATAAAATTACGGTTATGCCAAAGAGAATGACAATCGCCGGAATAAGATTGCCGCCCCAGACCGTGAACATCTGATTGGGAAACTTCTTGCGGGCTTTGATTGCCAGTACAGCAGGAATTATTACCGCCCAGATGGTGGCGCACAGTCCGGCACCGCCGATCCCGTAAATAAAGCCATTCGGGAAGATCAGATACAACAACGCGGGTGGCAGGAAGGTTAACAGCACGGTTTTGAAACGCCCGGCGTGGGAGTTATCAATCTTAAACAGATCCGCCAGATAATCGAACAATCCCAGCGTGACACCAAAAAACGAGCTGGCAACAGCTAAGTTGGAGAACACCAGCAGGCAAAACTCGATAATCCCGTGCTGTTTGGTGCCGAGGAACGATTTCACCAGCGAATCAACGTTGCCGCCTGAGGAGATTATCGCCTTAAAGCTTTCTCGCGGGATATTCCCCATCGTGCAATAGAGCCAGAAGAGATAAATCACCAGCGCCAGCAGCGAACCGAAGACCACGCTTTTGATGAGCTTATCTTTGCGTTTTCCATAGCAAATAATCAGGCTGGGAATATTGCCGTGGAAACCAAATGACGCCAGACACACCGGCAAAGCCATAAAGATATACGGGAAGTAAGACGTCCCCGCAGTGGTGCTGGTGGAATCGCGCAGAATGGAGTAATCGACCTGGAAGAAGAAAGAACCAAAAACAATTACAAAGGAGATAATCTTCAGCCCAAGGAACAATGAGGTAATACGACTGGCGGCTAACGAACTTATCCACAATACGCTGGCAACGAAAATGGCAGTGCAGATCCCGACAATACGTGGATTAGCGTGATAGCCCAAATTCATTGATATCGTTTCACTAATGATCGCACCATTAGCAGAGATATAGGCATAAGTGAGGATATAGAGAACGAAGGCAACGGTAATACCGCTGATAATGTTCCAGGTGTTACCGATTAAATCTTTGGTGATGGTGTTAAAACTGGATCCGACGGGATAATTTAAGTTTGCTTCTAATAATAATAGCCCTGAATGTAACATTGAAAACCAGGCGATAATAAGAATAAAAGCGCCCCAAAAAAACCAGGCTCCGGCAAGGTCAACAGGTAAAGCAAACATCCCACCGCCAATTACTGTACCGGCTATAACCATAACACCCCAAAATGCAGAGTGTTTTTTTTCTGATTGATCAGTCATGATGCCACCTTTAGAGGAAGGCTATTTTTGTTATTGAGGATGTAGGGTAATAGAGTGGCTAACATCCTTATAGCCACTCTGAGTGTTTTAATTAAACTTCTTTCAGTTTTGCGGTGAAGTGACGCAATACTTTCGGTTCGTAGGTAAAGGTTAACCCTTTAATATTCGCCGCGTTCTCTTTCACATGTTTAAAGGCTTCAATAATGAAGTCCATATGTGTTTGAGTATATGTTGCGCGCGGAATGGTTAAACGCAGCAGTTCAGCCGGGCATGGCAGTTGTTTACCGGTTTTCGGATCGCGGCCTAACAGGAAAGAGCCAATTTCTACCGCACGGATACCGGCGACTTTATACAGCTCGCAGGCCAGCGCCTGTGCCGGGAACTGATCTGCCGGGATATGCGGCAACAGTTTACCTGCATCAACGAATGCCGCGTGACCGCCCGCCTGCTGACAGACAACGCCAATCTCTTCCAGACCATCGACCAGATACTGCACCTGCGCGATACGATAAGCCAGCCAGTCCAGATTCATGCCGTCATACAGACCTACCGCCAGACGCTCCATAGCGCCGCCTTCCAGGCCGCCATATGTCGGGAAGCCTTCCTGCACCACGCAAAGGGTTCTGCATTCGGTGTACACATCAAAGAAGCTGTCGTCTTTCATGCACAGCAGGCCGCCCATCGGCACCATCGCATCTTTCTTGGCGGACATCGCCAGCATATCGGCATATTTGTAGGTTTCGCGGGTGATCTGCTCGATGGTCCAGTCTTTGTATTCTGCTTCACGCTGCTTGATGAAATAGGCGTTTTCGGCAAAGCGTGCGGAGTCCATGACCACCGGAATATCGTATTTCTTCGCGATGCTATACATCGCTTTTAAGTTTGCCAGTGAAACCGGCTGACCACCTGCGGAGTTACTGGTGATGGTTGCAACAATATACGGCACGTTATTCGGGCCAACTTCTTCAATACCGCGTTCTAATCCCTCAAGGTCAAAGTTGCCTTTAAAGTCGTAACGCACGCCAGTATCGAAGGCTTCTTTGATATAGACGTTACGCACGGTACAGCCGTTAATCTGGCTATGGCCCTGAGTGGTATCAAAGAAATAGTTAGAGAACGCCACCATTTTGCTGCGATCCAGGCCTTTTTCCTGCTCGCGTTTTTTAATCAGTACCGGAATATAGATTTGCTCTGCACCACGGCCCTGGTGAGTCGGAATAGTGTATTGATAACCAAAGATATTTTTCACTGACTCGGCTAACGCGTAGTAGCTGCGGCTGCCGCTGTAGGCTTCGTCGCCACGCATCATCGCGGCCTGCATACTCTGCGTCACCGCCCCGGTGCCGCTGTCGGTCAGTAAATCGATAAACACATCTTCGCTATCCAGCAAGAACGGGTTCATACCGGATTTAATAATTGCCTCTTCACGATAAGCGCGAGTGGTACGTTTTACTGGCTCAATAACACGAATGCGGAACGGTTCAGGGAGATGTTTAAAGTTTTCCATTACATAATCCTTCATTTATTTTAATTACAGTGATCCCTGTGAATATTACATTTGCAGTATCCATTAATTCGCCAGATATATATGCAAGCACCATCATTTACTAAAACAAGTAAATAAACGAGAGATGGCCTTTGTAAAAGGCAAAATTAAGATATAGCAAACAAATAGATCACATTGAATCTAATCGGTTTGGCTCTGGTGATGGCTACAGAAGGGCAAATCAAGGGCGGTGATCGACAATCTTGTTGTCAATATTAAACCATTTTGAGGTCACACATATATGTAAGATATTCATAATGCACTTATCCTCGAAAGACACGAGGCTACAGTATAATACTCAAGGAATTTGTCTATTCTGAAATTGTTTAAATGTGAATCGAATCACAATCGTTCGGGACGCAATATTAAATATCTTTTTTAAAGATTATAAATTACGTAAGAATTTTAATGTTTAAAAAAGGGTTGAGGAATAACAGGAGTGCTAACAATGAAGCGAAGCCGCATCTGACAGTCAGAATGCGGCTTCGCAAGCGCGGTTACTTACCGATACAGAAGCTGGAGAAAATCCGCCCCAGTAGGTCGTCTGAAGTAAATTCCCCGGTGATCTCGCTTAAGTTCTGCTGCGCCAGGCGCAACTCTTCCGCCAGCAGTTCACCCGCCCAGGCACCTAACAGTTGCGCTTTACCTTGCTGCAAATGCTCTGCCGCCTGTTCCAGCGCCTGTAGGTGACGACGACGCGCCAGGAAGCCGCCTTCCATATTGGTGTCAAAGCCCATGCTCTGTTTGAGATGGTTACGCAGTACATCCACACCTTCGCCAGTCCGCGCCGAAAGACGAATTAACGCGTGACCGTTCACTTCGCTCATCCCCAACGTTTCGCCGGTGATATCGGCTTTATTGCGCACCACGGTGATCGGCAGTTTCGCTGGCAGACGGGCGATAAATTCCGGCCAGATCTCTGCCGGATCAACGGCGTCTGTCGTGGTGCCATCGACCATAAACAGCACGCGGTCTGCCTGTTCAATTTCCTGCCATGCGCGCTCGATACCAATACGTTCAACTTCGTCACTGGCTTCACGTAGCCCGGCGGTATCGATGATATGCAACGGCATTCCGTCAATGTGGATATGCTCACGCAGCACGTCACGCGTGGTTCCGGCGATATCGGTTACGATTGCTGCTTCACGGCCCGCCAGCGCGTTCAGCAGGCTCGATTTACCGGCGTTAGGACGTCCGGCAATCACCACTTTCATCCCTTCGCGCAACAAACTACCCTGACGAGCTTCGGCGCGTACCGCGTCGAGATCGGCAATTACGTTATTGAGCTGGGCTTCAATTTTGCCGTCGGAGAGGAAATCGATCTCTTCATCCGGGAAATCAATTGCCGCTTCGACGTAAATGCGCAAGTGGGTGAGGGCTTCCACCAGATGGTTGACCCGTGCGGAGAACGCGCCTTGCAGCGAGTTTAGCGCCGAACGGGCCGCCTGTTCCGAGCTGGCGTCGATAAGATCCGCAATCGCCTCGGCCTGGGCTAAGTCGAGTTTATCGTTCAGAAATGCGCGTTCGGAAAACTCACCAGGGCGGGCAATCCGCAGGCCGGGAATGGTCAGAATGCGTTTTAACAGCAGGTCGAGGATCACCGGACCGCCATGACCTTGCAGTTCCAGCACATCTTCGCCGGTGAACGAGTTCGGGCCAGGGAACCATAGCGCAATCCCCTGATCGAGCACGCTGCCATCGGCGTCTTTAAACGGAAGATAATCGGCGTAGCGTGGCTTAGGCAGTTTACCCAGCACGGTTTCGGCAACTTCACGGGCTTTGAGGCCGGAGATGCGCAGGATGCCAACGCCGCCACGTCCCGGAGGCGTGGCCTGGGCTACGATAGTGTCATTATCGCTCATGATGTTCCTGTTGCTTTGTGTGGCGGATGTGCGGTGCTTATCCGCCCTACGAAAAGAAAAAAGGCGGTCAACTGACCGCCCTTATTTTAGCGAAAACTCACCGAATCAGGATTTTTTCTTCTCGCGGCTATGCAGGCCACGTTTTTCCAGACCACGGTAAATCAGCTGCTGCTGAATAATGGTTACCAGGTTGCTGACGATATAGTACAGCACCAGACCTGACGGGAACCACAGGAAGAACACAGTGAAGATGACCGGCATAAAGGTCATGATCTTCTGCTGCATCGGGTCGGTCACAGTGGTCGGCGACATCTTCTGAATGAAGAACATCGTTACGCCCATCAGGATCGGCAGGATGTAGTACGGGTCCTGTGCAGACAGGTCGTGGATCCACAGTGCAAACGGTGCCTGACGCAGTTCAACGGAACCCATCAGCATGTAGTACAACGCCAGGAAGATTGGCATCTGGATCAGCAGCGGGAAGCAGCCGCCCAGCGGGTTAACCTTCTCAGCTTTGTACAGCGCCATCATTTCCTGGCTGATGCGCTGTTTGTCATCGCCCAGACGCTCACGCATTGCCTGAATCTTCGGCTGCAGCATACGCATCTTCGCCATGGAGGTGTACTGCGCTTTGGTCAGCGGGTACATGATGCCACGAACGATAAAGGTGATGATGATAATGGAGAAGCCCCAGTTACCCACAAAGCTATGGATCCATTTCAGCAGTTTGAACAGTGGCTGAGAGATGAACCACAACCAACCGTAATCAACGGTCAGATCCAGGTGCGGAGCAACAGCTGCCATTTTGTCCTGAATTTCCGGGCCAACCCACAGGGTGCTGTTCATCGCGCCAGTCTGACCAGGCTGAACCAGTACCGGCTGAGATTTATAGCCGATAGCGGCGATGCCGTTACCCAGATTAGCGGTATAGAAGTTGTTGGTACCGTCGTTATGCGGGATCCACGCCGTCGCGAAATACTGTTGCAGCATTGCCACCCAACCACCTTTCGAAGAGATGTTCAGGTTTTCGTTATCGGCAATGGTATCGAACTTGTATTTCTCGTACTTCTCGTCAGGCGTGGAGTACGCCGCACCACGGAAGGTGTGCAGTGCGAAGTTGCTGCTTCCAGTATCGAGATGCGGTGGCAGAGTGATGGATTGCTTCAACTGACCAAAGGTGGAGATTTCCAGCGGTTTCTCGCCAGCGTTCTGCACGTTGTAGTTGACGTTGACAGCGTAATCACCACGTTTCAGGACAAACGTTTTGGTAAACGTGTTGCCTGCCGCGTCGGTATACGTCATCGGCACCTGCAGTTCGTTTTGACCTTCAGCCAGCACATAAGCGTCTTTTTCAACGTTATACAGCGGACGCGGGCCGTTAGCCGGGTTATCCGGGCCATCACGACCGGTCAGACCGCTCTGTGCCTGATAAATAAACTGCGGTGAAGTTTCCAGCAGCTGGAACGGCTGGGTAGAGTTCAGCTCTTTCGGGTAAGCAGGCAGCAGGGCTTGCTCAACATCACCACCACGGGTGTTGATGGTCAGATCAAGCACGTCGGTCTTAACCGAGATCAGTTTCCCCTGGCCACTGGCCGGTACGCCCTGGTCGGCGGCGCTACCCGCTGCGGTGGTCGTTGTCTGCGTGGTCTGTTGGGCCTGAGGTTGCGGGTTTTTATCCTGCTCCCAGGCTTGCCAGATCATGAAAGACACGAACAGCAAAGCGATGACTAAAAGATTGCGTTGCGAATCCATCGTTAGTGTTCTCTGGTATCAAATGGTCCGGGCGGGACGGGATCGTCACCACCAGGGTGTAAAGGGTGGCATTTTAATACGCGTTTCACCGTCAACCAACTGCCTTTTATCACTCCAAACCTGCGCAATGCCTCAATTCCGTAGCTTGAACAGGTTGGAGTGAAACGACAATGCGGCCCGAGTAGCGGACTAATCAGGCGTTGATAGACCCGAATGAGGGCTATCAGGACCCGCGAGCCAGGCGACAGTGGCGGCGCCATAATTTTTCCAACGCTTCCGAGAGAGCACGGTTATCGAGGTCGGCAACCCCTTTTTTCGCCACCACCACGAAATCCATAGCCGGGAGTTCATGTTGGCGCAGACGGAAGCTTTCACGCGTCAGACGTTTAATCCGATTGCGTTCATGGGCGCGTCGAACGTTTTTCTTGGCGACTGTAAGACCGATACGGGGATGCCCCAGCGAATTCAGGCGGCCGAGAATGGTAATTTGCGGCGTGCCAGCCCGTTGTGGCTGCTGGAAGACGAATGTGAATTGACTGGGAGTTAACAAGCGTAACTCCCTGGGAAATGCGAGCTTAACCACTCAGGGGTTAGCTTTATTACTTAGAAACGGTCAGACGAGCGCGGCCTTTAGCACGACGACGTGCCAGAACCTGACGACCATTTTTAGTAGCCATACGAGCACGGAAGCCGTGAGAACGGTTGCGCTTCAGTACAGACGGTTGAAAAGTGCGTTTCATGGCGATTTCTACCTAAACTTGAATAAATTCAATGGCTTTATTGGATATCCGCCGAAAAATGAAACGATGGACACCGAAGCCATGGGTGATTAAAGAGGCCGGATTGTAATAATTGTACACTCCGGAGTCAATTCTCTTTCCTTATTTACCGCGCTTTTCCGCACCTTTTCGCGGGGAAAACGTACGGCCTCACACCAGTGAAAACCAGCATGGCGCGCCGGGTGGAGGATTATACGGGCTGACGGGTAAAGCGCAAGGATCGTCCTGGATCTTTATTAGATCGATTAAGCCAATTTTTGTCTATGGTCATTAAATTTTCCAATATGCGGCGTAAATCGTGCCCGGCCCGCGGCAGGATCGTTTACACTTAGCGAGTTCTGGATCATCCTGTGGATAAATCGGGAAAATCTGTGAGAAACAGAAGATCTCTTGCGCAGTTTAGGCTATGATCCGCGGTCCCGATCGTTTTGCAGGATCTTGATCGGGCATATAACCGCAGACAGCGGTTCGTGCGTCACCCTCATGCAGGGGCTTTTCGACGTACGTCAACAATCATGAATGTTTCAGCCTTAGTCATTATCGACTTTTGTTCGAGTGGAGTCCGCCGTGTCACTTTCGCTTTGGCAGCAGTGTCTTGCCCGATTGCAGGATGAGTTACCAGCCACAGAATTCAGTATGTGGATACGCCCATTGCAGGCGGAACTGAGCGATAACACGCTGGCCCTGTACGCGCCAAACCGTTTTGTCCTCGATTGGGTACGGGACAAGTACCTTAATAATATCAATGGACTGCTAACCAGTTTCTGCGGAGCGGATGCCCCACAGCTGCGTTTTGAAGTCGGCACCAAACCGGTGACGCAAACGCCACAAGCGGCAGTGACGAGCAACGTCGCGGCCCCTGCACAGGTGGCGCAAACGCAGCCGCAACGTGCTGCGCCTTCTACGCGCTCGGGTTGGGATAACGTCCCGGCTCCGGCAGAACCGACCTATCGTTCTAACGTAAACGTCAAACACACGTTTGATAACTTCGTTGAAGGTAAATCTAACCAACTGGCGCGCGCGGCGGCTCGCCAGGTGGCAGATAACCCTGGCGGTGCTTATAACCCGTTGTTCCTTTATGGCGGCACGGGTTTGGGTAAAACTCACCTGCTGCATGCGGTGGGTAACGGCATTATGGCGCGCAAGCCGAATGCCAAAGTGGTTTATATGCACTCCGAGCGCTTTGTTCAGGACATGGTTAAAGCTCTGCAAAACAACGCGATCGAAGAGTTTAAACGCTACTACCGTTCCGTAGATGCACTGCTGATCGACGATATTCAGTTTTTTGCTAATAAAGAACGATCTCAGGAAGAGTTTTTCCACACCTTCAACGCCCTGCTGGAAGGTAATCAACAGATCATTCTCACCTCCGATCGCTATCCGAAAGAGATCAACGGCGTTGAGGATCGTTTGAAATCCCGCTTCGGCTGGGGACTGACTGTGGCGATCGAACCGCCAGAGCTGGAAACCCGCGTGGCGATCCTGATGAAAAAGGCCGACGAAAACGACATTCGTTTGCCGGGCGAAGTGGCGTTTTTTATCGCCAAGCGTCTACGATCTAACGTACGTGAGTTGGAAGGCGCGCTGAACCGCGTCATTGCCAATGCCAACTTTACCGGACGGGCGATCACCATCGACTTCGTGCGTGAGGCGCTGCGCGACTTGCTGGCATTGCAGGAAAAACTGGTCACCATCGACAATATTCAGAAGACGGTGGCGGAGTACTACAAGATCAAAGTCGCGGATCTCCTTTCCAAGCGTCGATCCCGCTCGGTGGCCCGTCCGCGCCAAATGGCGATGGCGCTGGCGAAAGAGCTGACTAACCACAGTCTTCCGGAGATTGGCGATGCCTTTGGTGGTCGTGACCACACGACGGTGCTTCATGCCTGCCGGAAGATCGAGCAGTTGCGTGAAGAGAGCCACGATATCAAAGAAGATTTTTCTAATTTAATCAGAACATTGTCATCGTAAACCTATGAAATTTACCGTAGAACGTGAGCATTTATTAAAACCGCTACAACAGGTGAGCGGTCCGTTAGGTGGTCGTCCTACGCTACCGATTCTCGGTAATCTGCTGTTACAGGTTGCTGACGGTACGTTGTCGCTGACCGGTACTGATCTCGAGATGGAAATGGTGGCACGCGTTGCGCTGGTTCAGCCGCACGAACCAGGGGCGACGACCGTTCCGGCGCGCAAATTCTTTGATATCTGCCGTGGTCTGCCTGAAGGCGCGGAAATTGCCGTGCAGCTGGAAGGTGAGCGGATGCTGGTGCGCTCCGGGCGTAGCCGTTTTTCGCTGTCTACCCTGCCAGCGGCAGATTTCCCGAACCTCGATGACTGGCAGAGCGAAGTCGAATTTACCCTGCCGCAGGCGACGATGAAGCGTCTGATTGAAGCGACCCAGTTTTCTATGGCGCATCAGGACGTTCGCTATTACTTAAACGGTATGCTGTTTGAAACCGAAGGTGAAGAACTGCGCACCGTGGCGACCGACGGCCACCGTCTGGCAGTCTGTTCAATGCCAATTGGTCAATCTTTGCCAAGCCATTCGGTGATCGTGCCGCGTAAAGGCGTGATTGAACTGATGCGTATGCTCGACGGCGGCGACAATCCGCTGCGCGTGCAGATTGGCAGCAACAACATTCGCGCCCACGTTGGCGACTTTATCTTCACCTCGAAACTGGTGGATGGTCGCTTCCCGGATTACCGTCGCGTTCTGCCGAAGAACCCGGACAAGCATCTGGAAGCTGGCTGTGATCTGCTCAAGCAGGCGTTTGCCCGTGCGGCAATTCTCTCTAACGAGAAATTCCGCGGCGTGCGTCTGTATGTCAGCGAAAACCAGCTGAAAATCACCGCCAACAACCCAGAACAGGAAGAAGCGGAAGAGATCCTCGACGTTACCTATAGCGGTGCGGAGATGGAAATCGGCTTCAACGTCAGCTATGTGCTGGATGTTCTGAACGCACTGAAATGCGAAAACGTCCGCATGATGCTGACCGATTCGGTTTCCAGCGTGCAGATTGAAGATGCGGCCAGCCAGAGCGCGGCTTATGTTGTCATGCCAATGAGACTGTAATGTCCCTCACCCGCTTGTTGATCCGCGATTTCCGCAACATTGAAACCGCGGATCTCGCCTTATCTCCCGGCTTTAACTTTCTGGTAGGTGCCAACGGCAGTGGCAAAACCAGCGTGCTGGAAGCCATCTATACGCTCGGCCACGGTCGGGCGTTTCGCAGTTTGCAGATTGGTCGCGTCATTCGCCACGAGCAGGAGGCGTTTGTTCTCCACGGGCGATTACAGGGCGAAGAGCGCGAGACGGCGATTGGTTTAACCAAAGACAAACAAGGCGATAGCAAAGTCCGTATTGACGGTACAGACGGGCATAAAGTCGCGGAGCTGGCGCACCTGATGCCAATGCAGCTGATAACGCCAGAAGGGTTTACTTTACTCAACGGCGGCCCCAAATACAGAAGAGCATTCCTCGACTGGGGATGCTTTCACAACGAACCCGGATTTTTCACCGCCTGGAGCAATCTCAAGCGATTGCTCAAGCAGCGCAATGCGGCGCTGCGCCAGGTGACTCGTTACGAACAGCTACGTCCGTGGGATAAAGAACTGATCCCGCTGGCGGAGCAAATCAGCACCTGGCGCGCGGAGTATAGCGCCGGTATCGCGGCTGATATGGCCGATACCTGTAAGCAATTTCTCCCTGAGTTTTCTCTGACTTTCTCTTTCCAGCGCGGCTGGGAGAAAGAGACAGAATATGCTGAGGTGCTGGAACGTAATTTTGAACGCGATCGCCAGCTAACCTACACCGCGCATGGCCCGCATAAAGCGGACTTACGCATTCGCGCCGACGGTGCGCCGGTGGAAGATACCTTATCGCGTGGGCAGCTTAAGCTGCTGATGTGCGCCTTACGTCTGGCGCAAGGAGAGTTCCTCACCCGTGAAAGCGGGCGGCGGTGTCTCTACCTGATAGATGATTTTGCCTCTGAGCTTGATGATGAGCGTCGCGGGCTGCTTGCCAGCCGCTTAAAAGCGACGCAATCACAGGTCTTTGTCAGCGCGATCAGTGCTGAACACGTTATAGACATGTCGGACGAAAATTCGAAGATGTTTACCGTGGAAAAGGGTAAAATAACGGATTAACCCAAGTATAAATGAGCGAGAAACGTTGATGTCGAATTCTTATGACTCCTCCAGTATCAAAGTCCTGAAAGGGCTGGATGCGGTGCGTAAGCGCCCGGGTATGTATATCGGCGACACGGATGACGGCACCGGTCTGCACCACATGGTATTCGAGGTGGTAGATAACGCTATCGACGAAGCGCTCGCGGGTCACTGTAAAGAAATTATCGTCACCATTCACGCCGATAACTCTGTCTCCGTACAGGATGATGGGCGCGGCATTCCGACCGGTATTCACCCGGAAGAGGGCGTATCGGCGGCGGAAGTGATCATGACCGTTCTGCACGCAGGCGGTAAATTTGACGATAACTCCTATAAAGTGTCCGGCGGTCTGCACGGCGTTGGTGTTTCGGTAGTAAACGCCCTGTCGCAAAAACTGGAGCTGGTTATCCAGCGCGAGGGTAAAATTCACCGTCAGATCTACGAACACGGTGTACCGCAGGCCCCGCTGGCGGTTACCGGCGAGACTGAAAAAACCGGCACTATGGTGCGTTTCTGGCCAAGCCTTGAAACCTTCACCAATGTGACCGAGTTCGAATATGACATTCTGGCGAAACGTCTGCGTGAGTTGTCGTTCCTCAACTCCGGCGTTTCCATTCGTCTGCGCGACAAGCGCGACGGCAAAGAAGACCACTTCCACTATGAAGGCGGCATCAAGGCGTTCGTTGAATATCTGAACAAGAACAAAACGCCGATCCACCCGAATATCTTCTACTTCTCCACCGAAAAAGACGGTATTGGCGTCGAAGTGGCGTTGCAGTGGAACGATGGCTTCCAGGAAAACATCTACTGCTTTACCAACAACATTCCGCAGCGTGACGGCGGTACTCACCTGGCAGGTTTCCGTGCGGCGATGACCCGTACTCTGAACGCCTACATGGACAAAGAAGGCTACAGCAAAAAAGCCAAAGTCAGCGCCACCGGTGACGATGCGCGTGAAGGCCTGATTGCGGTCGTTTCCGTGAAAGTGCCGGACCCGAAATTCTCCTCACAGACCAAAGACAAACTGGTTTCTTCTGAGGTGAAATCGGCGGTTGAACAGCAGATGAACGAACTGCTGGCGGAATACCTGCTGGAAAACCCAACCGACGCGAAAATCGTGGTCGGCAAAATTATCGATGCTGCCCGTGCCCGTGAAGCTGCGCGTCGCGCGCGTGAAATGACCCGCCGTAAAGGTGCGCTCGACTTAGCTGGCCTGCCGGGCAAACTGGCAGACTGCCAGGAACGCGATCCGGCGCTTTCCGAACTGTACCTTGTGGAAGGGGACTCCGCGGGCGGCTCTGCGAAGCAGGGGCGTAACCGCAAGAACCAGGCGATTCTGCCGCTGAAGGGTAAAATCCTCAACGTCGAGAAAGCGCGCTTCGATAAGATGCTCTCTTCTCAGGAAGTGGCGACGCTTATCACCGCGCTTGGTTGTGGTATCGGTCGTGACGAGTACAACCCGGACAAACTGCGTTATCACAGCATCATCATCATGACCGATGCGGACGTCGACGGCTCGCACATTCGTACGCTGCTGTTGACCTTCTTCTATCGTCAGATGCCGGAAATCGTTGAACGTGGTCACGTCTACATCGCTCAGCCGCCGCTGTACAAAGTGAAGAAAGGTAAGCAGGAACAGTACATTAAAGACGACGAAGCGATGGATCAGTACCAGATCTCTATCGCGCTGGATGGCGCAACGCTGCATACCAACGCCAGTGCACCGGCGCTGGCTGGCGAAGCGTTAGAGAAACTGGTGTCTGAGTACAACGCGACGCAGAAAATGATCAACCGCATGGAGCGTCGTTATCCGAAAGCAATGCTGAAAGAGCTTATCTATCAGCCGACGCTGACGGAAGCCGATCTCTCTGATGAGCAGACCGTTACCCGCTGGGTGAACGCGCTGGTCAGCGAACTGAACGACAAAGAACAGCACGGCAGCCAGTGGAAGTTTGATGTCCATACCAATGCCGAACAAAACCTGTTCGAGCCGATTGTTCGCGTGCGTACCCACGGTGTGGATACTGACTATCCGCTGGATCACGAGTTTATCACCGGCGGCGAATATCGTCGTATCTGCACGCTGGGTGAGAAACTGCGTGGCTTGCTGGAAGAAGATGCATTTATCGAACGTGGCGAACGTCGTCAGCCGGTAGCCAGCTTCGAGCAGGCGCTGGACTGGCTGGTGAAAGAGTCCCGTCGCGGCCTCTCCATCCAGCGTTATAAAGGTCTGGGCGAGATGAACCCGGAACAGCTGTGGGAAACCACCATGGACCCGGAAAGCCGTCGTATGCTGCGCGTTACCGTTAAAGATGCGATTGCTGCCGACCAGTTGTTCACTACGCTTATGGGCGACGCCGTTGAACCGCGCCGTGCGTTTATTGAAGAGAACGCTCTGAAAGCGGCGAATATCGATATTTAATGGCGTTAACAATGCGAGCGTGCCTGATGCGCTACGCTTATCAGGCCTACGAGACTCCTGCAATATATTGAATTTGCATGTTTTTGTAGGCCGGATAAGGCGTTCACGCCGCATCCGGCAAGAAGCTATAAGAAAAGGGCGGAGATCATCTCCGCCCTTTTTATTTCTGCAATCCGCAATTATCATCCCGCAGATCTATACTTTTTGGGTCAACACGTAACGCTTTACAGGTGATTATCATGGGGCTTTTTGATGACGTTGTCGGTGCCTTTCTGAAAGGCGATGCGGGGAAATATCAGGCCATTTTGAGCTGGGTTGAGGAACAGGGCGGCATTCAAGTGCTGTTGGAAAAACTGCAAAGTGGCGGCTTAGGGGCCATTCTCTCAACCTGGCTGAGTAATCAACAGAGCAATCAATCAGTTAGCGGCGAGCAAGTGGAATCGGCGCTCGGCACAAATGCGGTGTCCGATCTCGGGCAAAAACTTGGCGTGGATACCAGTACAGCTTCCAGTTTACTGGCAGAACAATTGCCGAAGATTATTGATGCGCTCTCACCGCAAGGTGAAGTGTCACCACAAGCCCATAACGATCTGCTTTCCGCAGGCATGGAACTGCTGAAAGGGAAACTTTTCCGCTAAGCAAAAGGGGAGCACGCAATGCGCGTTGCATCCCCCTTTTCCCTCGGGTGTTGTACTGATTTTTGAGCGGAATCGCGTTAGCATGGGTCAGGAACCAATCTACCTGGGGAACTCATGGCTATCAAACTCATTGCTATCGATATGGATGGCACCCTTCTGCTGCCCGATCACACCATTTCACCTGCCGTTAAAAATGCGATTGCCGCAGCTCGCGCCCGTGGCGTGAATGTCGTGCTAACGACGGGTCGCCCTTATGCAGGTGTTCACAATTACCTGAAAGAGCTGCATATGGAACAGCCGGGCGACTACTGCATTACTTATAACGGCGCGCTGGTACAGAAGGCCGCTGATGGTAGCACCGTGGCGCAAACCGCTCTCAGCTATGACGACTACCGTTTCCTGGAAAAACTCTCTCGCGAAGTCGGTTCTCATTTCCACGCGCTGGACCGCACCACGCTGTACACCGCCAATCGTGATATCAGCTACTACACGGTGCATGAATCTTTCGTTGCCACCATTCCGCTGGTGTTCTGCGAAGCGGAGAAAATGGACCCCAATACCCAGTTCCTGAAAGTGATGATGATTGATGAACCCGCCATCCTCGACCAGGCCATTGCGCGTATTCCGCAGGAAGTGAAAGAAAAATACACCGTGCTGAAAAGTGCGCCGTACTTCCTCGAAATCCTCGATAAACGCGTTAACAAAGGTACGGGTGTGAAATCACTGGCCGACGTGTTAGGTATTAAACCGGAAGAAATCATGGCGATTGGCGATCAGGAAAACGACATCGCAATGATTGAATATGCAGGCGTCGGTGTGGCGATGGATAACGCTATTCCTTCGGTGAAAGAAGTGGCGAACTTTGTCACCAAATCTAACCTTGAAGATGGCGTGGCATTTGCTATTGAGAAGTATGTGCTGAATTAATCAGTGAACGGGCAAACGGCATGAATGCGTTTGCCCGCAGCGATTAACAATTTCTGGTCGTGCATAAAATCAGGAACTGGAGTGGTGACGTTACTATATCCAGCGTAAGAGTGACTGGCAGCAGCGCATTAACGAGGCCGTGCGGGACGCCATCTGTTGCTTTGTACTCATAAAATCCCACCGTAAAGGGTTGATGGAAAACCATCACGTTTGAGTAATCCGCTTTTTTATTTTTCTGGTGGATTGAGCCTTTCAAACCGTCCAGCATCCATGTACAACGCCGGGTATCACAAATAAAACCATATTGTGTTGCCAGTGCCTTATCTTCTTCGTTGTTCCAGTCGTAATAGAGCGTAATAGCACCAGAGAAATTCTTATTACTGCTGCTTAAAATAAATTTCGCGTTATCAGAAACGGTGATTCTTTCACCATGGATTGCCGGATCGTTCAGCATTTTAACCACCTCATCGCCGCCGGTGGTCAACAGATAGTCCAACGATTCACCAACAAAAACATAGCCTTTCGTACCGTTACTATCTTCTGCCAGCGATAAACCCTTAATCGTGTCTGACCGCCATTGCTCGGCATGTGGACGGCTTGCAGTATTGGAAACCAATCCCCAGGTGATACATCCGGTCAACGCAAATGCCAAAGAACACAAACTGGCAGCCTTGAAAAATCCCTTAAGATTCAACTTCATGATTAATCCTTTAAACAAGAGTACTAAGCCGTTGAAAGCATACTCTTCTTTCCCCCCAGTTTAGCGCCTGATCTCCCTTTTCAGATTTTTGCCCGACGTAGAACATTTTCTTATGGATTGTTCTTTTTGTGATCTAAATTGTAGTACAACAATATAACTTTGTACTACATTAGGCGCACAGCAAACGCGAACGTCATCACGCTGGTACTACAAAATTGCCGCGTTATGCATCGATCGGGGTAAAGTAGAGAAGAACATACAGAGCACAAGGACTCTCCATGACTCTCAATAAAACCGATCGCATCGTTATTACGCTGGGTAGACAGATCGTTCACGGCAAATACGTGCCAGGCTCGCCGCTTCCGGCTGAGGCAGAACTCTGTGAGGAGTTTGCAACCTCGCGCAACATCATCCGTGAGGTATTTCGTTCGCTGATGGCGAAGCGGCTGATTGAAATGAAACGTTATCGCGGGGCGTTTGTGGCTCCGCGTAACCAGTGGAATTACCTCGACACTGACGTACTGCAATGGGTGCTGGAAAACGACTACGACCCACGGCTTATCAGTGCAATGAGCGAAGTGCGAAACCTGGTAGAGCCGGCGATTGCCCGTTGGGCAGCAGAGCGCGCGACCTCCAGCGATCTGGCGCAGATTGAATCGGCGCTGAACGAGATGATTGCTAACAATCAGGACCGCGAAGCGTTTAACGAAGCGGATATTCGCTACCACGAGGCGGTGCTGCAGTCGGTACATAACCCGGTGTTACAGCAACTGAGCATTGCGATCAGTTCGCTGCAGCGGGCGGTTTTTGAACGAACCTGGATGGGCGATGAGGCCAACATGCCGCAAACGCTCCAGGAACATAAGGCGCTGTTCGATGCGATAAGGCATCAGGACGGCGATGCGGCAGAGCAGGCGGCGCTTACCATGATCGCCAGCTCGACACGAAGGTTAAAGGAAATCACATGACAGCTCGCTACATCGCAATTGACTGGGGATCGACCAATCTGCGCGCCTGGCTTTATCAGGGCGACCACTGCCTGGACTGCAGGCAATCAGAAGCAGGCGTCACGCGCCTGAACGGAAAATCTCCGGCTGCGGTGTTAGCAGAAGTGACGACCGACTGGCGTGAAGAGAATACGCCAGTGGTAATGGCAGGAATGGTCGGCAGCAATGTCGGCTGGAAAGTTGCGCCGTATTTATCCGTTCCAGCCCGTTTTTCGTCTATTGGCGAACAATTAACATCTGCTGGCGACAATATCTGGATTATTCCCGGATTATGCGTCTCTCATGACGATAACCACAATGTGATGCGCGGCGAAGAAACACAATTGATCGGCGCGCGCACTCTCGCTCCTTCCTCTCTTTATGTCATGCCCGGTACGCATTGCAAATGGGTGCAGGCCGATAGCCAGCAAATTAACGATTTTCGCACCGTGATGACCGGTGAATTACATCATTTACTGTTAAATCACTCATTGATTGGCGCAGGTTTGCCGCCGCAGGAAAACTCTGCCGATGCTTTCGCGGCTGGTCTTGAGCGTGGCCTTAATGCTCCCGACATATTGCCGCAGCTTTTTGAAGTTCGCGCCTCGCATGTGCTGGGAACACTTCCCCGCGAACAGGTCAGCGAATTTCTCTCTGGTTTGTTGATTGGCGCAGAGGTCGCCAGTATGCGCGACTATGTGACCCATCAACAAGTCATCACCCTTGTCGCCGGAACATCGCTGACCGCGCGCTACCAGCAAGCCTTTCAGGCTATGGGTTGCGACGTGACGGCGGTGGCAGGCGACACGGCATTTCAGGCTGGTATAAGGAGCATCGCTCATGCAGTGGCAAACTAAACTCCCGCTGATCGCCATTTTGCGCGGCATTACGCCCGACGAGGCACTGGCACATGTTGGCGCGGTGATTGACGCCGGGTTCGACTCGGTTGAAATCCCGCTGAATTCTCCACAATGGGAGCAGAGCATTCCCGCCATCGTTGATGCGTATGGCGACAAGGCGTTGATTGGCGCAGGTACGGTACTCAAACCTGAACAGGTCGATGCGCTCGCCAGAATGGGCTGTCAGCTCATCGTTACGCCCAATATCCATAGTGAAGTGATCCGCCGTGCGGTGGGCTACGGCATGACCGTCTGCCCCGGCTGCGCGACGGCGACCGAAGCCTTTACCGCGCTCGAAGCGGGCGCGCAGGCGCTGAAAATATTCCCGTCATCGGCTTTTGGTCCGCAATACATCAAAGCATTAAAAGCGGTATTACCACCGGACATCGCAGTCTTTGCCGTTGGCGGCGTGACGCCAGAAAACCTGGCGCAGTGGATAGACGCAGGTTGTGCAGGGGCGGGCTTAGGCAGCGATCTCTATCGCGCCGGGCAGTCCGTAGAACGGACTGCGCAGCAGGCAGCAGCATTTGTTAAGGCGTATCGAGAGGCAGTGCAATGAAAATCACCAAAATTACCACGTATCGTTTACCTCCCCGCTGGATGTTCCTGAAAATTGAAACCGATGAAGGCGTGGTCGGTTGGGGCGAGCCCGTGATTGAAGGCCGCGCTCGCACTGTGGAAGCGGCAGTCCACGAGCTGAGTGACTATTTGATTGGTCAGGACCCGTCACGCATCAACGACTTATGGCAAGTGATGTATCGCGCCGGATTTTATCGTGGCGGTCCAATCCTGATGAGCGCCATCGCCGGGATCGACCAGGCGTTATGGGATATCAAAGGTAAAGTGCTGAATGCGCCGGTCTGGCAACTGATGGGCGGCCTGGTTCGCGACAAAATTAAAGCCTACAGTTGGGTCGGCGGCGATCGTCCGGCGGATGTTATCGACGGCATTAAAACGCTACGCGAAATCGGCTTCGATACCTTCAAACTGAACGGTTGTGAAGAACTGGGGCTAATTGATAACTCCCGCGCGGTAGATGCGGCAGTCAACACCGTGGCACAAATTCGTGAAGCTTTTGGCAATCAGATTGAGTTTGGTCTTGATTTCCATGGTCGCGTCAGCGCGCCGATGGCGAAAGTGCTGATTAAAGAGCTGGAACCGTATCGTCCGCTGTTTATTGAAGAGCCGGTGCTGGCGGAACAGGCCGAATACTACCCGAAACTGGCGGCACAAACGCATATTCCACTGGCGGCGGGTGAGCGCATGTTCTCACGCTTCGATTTTAAACGTGTGCTGGAGGCAGGCGGTATTTCGATTCTGCAACCGGATCTCTCCCACGCAGGCGGTATTACCGAATGCTACAAAATTGCCGGAATGGCAGAAGCCTATGACGTGACCCTTGCGCCGCACTGTCCGCTCGGACCGATTGCACTGGCGGCTTGCCTGCATATCGACTTTGTTTCCTATAACGCCGTCCTTCAGGAACAAAGTATGGGCATTCATTACAACAAAGGCGCGGAGTTACTCGACTTTGTGAAAAACAAAGAGGACTTCAGCATGGTCGGCGGTTTCTTTAAACCATTAACGAAACCGGGCTTAGGCGTGGAAATCGACGAAGCTAAAGTTATTGAGTTCAGTAAAAATGCCCCGGACTGGCGTAATCCGCTCTGGCGTCATGAAGATAACAGCGTAGCAGAGTGGTAATTCCTGCCACGTAAGCCCCTCATCGGGCACTAAAACAGCAATACAAAAATATAACCCTCTGTAAATTACAGGGCATGGTGAGCGGCTTCGCTATGCCCAAAATCAGGAGAAAGCTCGCTATGGATATTCCCGTTATTGCAGCAAAGCCGGGGCGTCGGCGTTATCTGACGCTGGTGATGATCTTTATTACGGTGGTCATTTGTTATGTTGACCGCGCTAACCTGGCCGTGGCTTCCGCCCATATTCAGGAAGAGTTCGGTATTACCAAAGCGCAAATGGGCTATGTATTTTCGGCCTTCGCCTGGCTTTATACGCTATGTCAGATCCCCGGCGGTTGGTTTTTAGATCGCGTAGGTTCACGCGTGACTTATTTTATTGCGATATTTGGCTGGTCAGTGGCGACTTTATTCCAGGGCTTTGCCACGGGATTAATGTCATTAATTGGTCTGCGCGCGATAACCGGTATTTTCGAAGCGCCCGCTTTCCCGACCAATAACCGGATGGTGACCAGCTGGTTCCCGGAACATGAACGCGCTTCTGCCGTTGGTTTTTATACGTCTGGTCAGTTTGTCGGTCTGGCGTTTCTGACTCCGCTGCTGATCTGGATTCAGGAGATGTTGAGCTGGCACTGGGTGTTCATTGTCACCGGTGGTATCGGCATTATCTGGTCGCTGATTTGGTTTAAGGTTTATCAGCCGCCGCGTCTGACCAAAGGCATCAGCAAAGCTGAACTGGATTACATTCGTGATGGCGGCGGTCTGGTGGATGGCGATGCGCCGGTGAAAAAAGAGGCGCGTCAGCCGTTAACAGCCAAAGACTGGAAACTGGTGTTCCATCGTAAACTGATCGGTGTCTATCTTGGGCAATTTGCGGTGGCTTCTACACTGTGGTTCTTCTTAACCTGGTTCCCGAACTATTTAACTCAGGAAAAAGGAATCACGGCGCTGAAAGCGGGCTTTATGACCACAGTGCCGTTCCTTGCGGCGTTTATTGGCGTCCTGCTCTCAGGCTGGGTCGCGGATCTGCTGGTACGTAAGGGCTTTTCACTGGGCTTTGCGCGTAAAACGCCGATTATCTGCGGCTTGCTGATCTCCACCTGCATTATGGGTGCGAACTACACCAACGATCCGATGATGATTATGTGCCTGATGGCGCTGGCATTCTTCGGCAACGGTTTTGCTTCGATAACCTGGTCGCTGGTCTCTTCTCTGGCACCGATGCGCCTGATTGGTTTAACCGGCGGCGTGTTTAACTTTGCCGGTGGTCTGGGCGGCATCACCGTTCCGCTGGTGGTGGGGTACCTGGCGCAGGGTTACGGTTTCGCGCCTGCACTGGTTTATATCTCCGCCGTCGCGTTGATTGGCGCGCTCTCTTACATCCTGCTGGTGGGCGATGTGAAGCGCGTTGGATAATCTTTCAACTGTGGAATATGCGCCACTCCACTGCGCATAATCCACTTTCTTAAAGCCGGTGCGGTCAGGCATCGGCTTTTTACTATCTTGCCGAAGAGTTTTAAACGCAGTTTGCGAGTGGCGCGCCAGTAAGCGGTATTGAGCTTCTCTGGCAGCTTCAGTAATACCGAACGCAGAATCTCTGCGCTATCCAGCGCATAGCTAATCCCCTCCAGCGAGCTGGCGCTGATAAATCCCGCCGCTTCGCCAATCAGAAAGGCGTTGTCCTTGCCGCAGACAAAATCCTGCCAGCGTGAGGGAAACAGCACCGTGCATTTTTCGCTTTTCACCGCCTTACCAAACTGGAACTGAAAGGCGCTCATTTTCTCTTTCAGCGCCGTGAAACGCGTCTGACCGTCTTTCATCGGATAGGCACCGCCAAAGATAAAATAACCGTCTTTGCTGATACTCCATGAGTAACAGTCAGTTATCGCATTATCAAAGATGCAGGAGTAGAACGGCACCGGATGTTTCTCTGCGAACCACTGCTGGATGGCGACATATTTACGAATCTGATGATCCGGGTAGAGATGTCGCCGCACCATCGAGTTGGCACCATCGGCACCGACCAGATAGCGGGCGGTAATATGCTGCTCCCAGCCGTCTGCGCGAAAAATGACATGCCATTTATCATCCTCACGCCAGATTTTTCGACACAGGCTGTCGTGGTAAACCTCAACGCTGGCGGGGATCAGCGATTTCATCCACAAGTCGAAAGCATGGCGATTAATATTGATATAGCTTCGCTGGTAGTTACGCGTGAGCGATGCGGCGACGTCGACGGTTTTGACGCTGAAAATCTGCGGGTTGGCGATGACATCGACAGGAAGCGTCAGTCCATCGCGAATAAAAGATCGCTGCGCGTCCGGTGCCAGCAGACCGCCACAAGGTTTGCTGAAACCTTCTGTACCATACTGGTGCTTTTTATCCAGTGCGATCACCTGCATTTTGCCTGCTAACTTTCGCGCCAACGCCGACCCTGCCGGGCCGAGGCCAATAATCGCCACGTCGAAATGTTCCATCTTTTCACTCACATTCATCACGATGGCAAAAGACTATTGTCTGAAAGTGAAGTCCTTGTGAAGTATGATGGCGGGAACCGTTTTGTATCAGGACCACGCCATGAAACAGATAACCTTTGCTCCCCGTAATCACCTGCTCACCAATACCAATACCTGGACGCCCGACAGCCAGTGGCTGGTGTTTGACGTGCGGCCTTCTGGGGCGTCGTTTACCGGCGAGACCATTGAGCGTGTGAATATCCATACCGGCGAGGTCGAGGTTATCTATCGCGCGTCACAGGGCGCATACGTCGGCGTGGTGACCGTTCATCCGAAGTCAGAGAAGTATGTCTTCATCCACGGCCCGGAAAATCCTGATGAAACATGGTATTACGACTTTCATCATCGGCGCGGAGTGATTGTTGAAAGCGGCAAGGTGAGCAATCTCGATGCAATGGATATTACCGCGCCATATACGCCAGGAGCGCTACGTGGCGGCAGCCATGTACATGTCTTTAGCCCGAACGGTGAAAGGGTGAGCTTTACCTACAACGACCATGTAATGCATGAACTCGATCCGGCGCTGGATTTGCGAAATGTCGGTGTTGCTGCACCGTTTGGCCCGGTCAACGTACAAAAGCAGCATTCGCGTGAATACAGCGGTAGCCACTGGTGCGTGCTGGTAAGTAAAACCACGCCCACGCCACAGCCTGGCAGTGATGAAATCAATCGTGCTTATGAAGAAGGATGGGTAGGAAATCACGCGCTGGCGTTTATTGGCGACACACTTTCGCCAAAGGGCGAGAAAGTGCCGGAGCTGTTTATTGTCGAGTTGCCGAAAGATGAAGCTGGCTGGAAAGCGGCAGGTGATGTGCCGTTAAGTGGAACGGAAACAACCCTGCCTGCGCCACCGCGTGGTGTCGTGCAGCGACGTTTAACCTTTACGCACCATCGTATTTACCCGGGCCTGGTTAACATTCCGCGCCACTGGGTGCGTTGTAATCCTCAAGGAACACAAATTGCGTTTTTAATGCGTGATGATAACGGCATTGTGCAACTGTGGCTTATCTCGCCACAGGGCGGTGAACCACGCCAGTTAACCCATAATAAAACGGATATTCAGTCTGCATTTAACTGGCATCCATCAGGCGAATGGCTGGGATTTGTGCTGGATAATCGGATTGCTTGTGCCCATGCGCAAAGCGGCGAGGTTGAGTATTTAACCGAAAACCACGCCAATCCACCTTCTGCGGACGCCGTGGTTTTCTCGCCGGATGGTCAATGGTTGGCGTGGATGGAGGACGGTCAGTTGTGGATCACCGAAACTGATCGCTAAATCAGTTATCAGGCATTCTGGCCGGTGGAATAACCGCATTGGTGGCTTGTGCGTTGGCTTCGCTTTTTTCAACGCGCGAGCGCACTGAGCTGTCTTTGCGGAACACATCCCACGGTAGCAATATTGTGTCCAGTACTGCGGTAAATGGCATGTCGAGTATCGCCAGCGATTTTGTGCCCCAGTTGGTTTCATCGTCGCCAATCATGGTTGCGCTGGCGCGGGTGCCAGGATACGTTCCTTCTTTCCCCCCGGTATGGGACATCACGCTGGAGCATCCTCCGAGTAATGTCATTCCGCTGCATATCATGAACGCTAACAACACATTTCTTATCATAATAAATTCATCTGTTGATCGTGGGTGTTGGCCTGATGAGTTATAGCGATCCCTTGCTGAAAATAACATCATCATTACGTCGCACTGTGGCGGCTATCGCACTTTAACGTTTCGTGCTGCCCCCTCAGTCTATGCAATAGACCATAAACTGCAAAAAAAAGTCCGCTGATAAGGCTTGAAAAGTTCATTTCCAGACCCATTTTTACATCGTAGCCGATGAGGACGCGCCTGATGGGTGTTCTGGCTACCTGACCTGTCCATTGTGGAAGGTCTTAGATTCTCGCTGATTTCAGGAGCTATTGATTATGCGTAACTTTGATTTATCCCCGCTTTACCGTTCTGCTATTGGATTTGACCGTTTGTTTAACCACTTAGAAAACAACCAGAGCCAGAGTAATGGCGGCTACCCTCCGTATAACGTTGAACTGGTAGACGAAAACCATTACCGCATTGCTATCGCTGTGGCTGGTTTTGCTGAGAGCGAACTGGAAATTACCGCCCAGGATAATCTGCTGGTGGTGAAAGGTGCTCACGCCGACGAACAAAAAGAGCGCACCTATCTGTACCAGGGCATCGCTGAACGCAACTTTGAACGTAAATTCCAGTTAGCTGAGAACATTCATGTTCGTGGTGCTAACCTGGTGAATGGTCTGCTGTATATCGATCTCGAACGCGTGATTCCGGAAGCGAAAAAACCGCGCCGTATCGAAATCAACTAATTCCCTAAGGCCGCCTGGCGCGGCCTGACATTTCCATGCTCGCCGTCAGGGAGCATATGCGAATCTTCGGATTTGCAGGTACTTACTCGCTTCTTAGAAGGAGAAATGACTATGCGTAACTTCGATTTATCCCCACTGATGCGTCAATGGATCGGTTTTGACAAACTGGCCAACGCACTGCAAAACGCCGGTGAAAGCCAGAGCTTCCCGCCGTACAACATTGAGAAAAGCGACGATAACCACTACCGCATTACCCTCGCGCTGGCAGGTTTTCGTCAGGAAGATTTAGAGATTCAACTGGAAGGTACGCGCCTGAGCGTAAAAGGCACGCCAGAGCAGCCAAAAGAAGAGAAAAAATGGCTGCATCAAGGGCTTATGAATCAGCCTTTTAGCCTGAGCTTTACGCTGGCTGAAAATATGGAAGTCTCTGGCGCAACCTTCGTAAACGGTTTACTGCATATTGATTTAATTCGTAATGAGCCTGAACCCATCGCAGCGCAGCGTATCGCTATCAGCGAACGTCCCGCGTTAAATAGCTAACTAGCTATTCTCTTTGCCCCGCCATTCTGGTGGGGCTTTTTTTTTGTCTTTTTTCTTCAGCAATGCGTTAAATTTCGCCTGTTTAAGATATTTCGGCACGTTATTTCCCGTGATAATGTGCGCTATAAGGCAAATCTGCTTCACCGATTCAGCCATAATCCGTAGCAATTAAAATGTTATTTCAAGAGAAATGGACGATGAGTGATATAGCATTAACGGTCAGTATTCTGGCTTTGGTGGCGGTCGTCGGGTTGTTTATCGGCAACGTCAAGTTTCGCGGTGTTGGATTGGGCATTGGCGGCGTGCTGTTCGGTGGGATCATCGTCGGCCATTTTGTTTCTCAGGCGGGGATGACATTAAGTAGCGATATGCTGCATGTTATTCAGGAGTTTGGCCTGATCCTGTTCGTTTATACCATCGGGATTCAGGTAGGGCCGGGCTTCTTTGCCTCATTGCGCGTCTCCGGATTACGCCTCAACCTGTTTGCTGTTCTGATCGTCATCATCGGTGGTCTGGTTACCGCCATCCTGCATAAACTGTTTGATATTCCACTGCCGGTAGTGCTGGGGATTTTTTCCGGCGCGGTCACCAATACGCCAGCGCTGGGGGCAGGGCAGCAGATCTTGCGCGACCTGGGGACACCGATGGCGATGGTCGATCAAATGGGGATGAGCTATGCGATGGCGTATCCATTTGGGATTTGCGGCATTTTGTTCACTATGTGGATGCTGCGGGTTATTTTCCGCGTCAATGTTGAGACTGAGGCCCAGCAGCACGAGTCCACGCGAACCAACGGCGGTGCGCTAATCAGGACGATTAACATCCGAGTTGAGAATCCTAATTTGCATAATTTAGCCATTAAAGATGTGCCGATTCTCAATGGCGATAAAGTTATTTGCTCACGATTGAAACGAGAAGAAACCCTAAAAGTGCCTTCGCCAGAAACCGTTATTCAACTGGGCGATTTGCTGCATCTGGTGGGGCAGCCTGCGGATTTACATAATGCGCAACTGGTGATTGGTCAGGAGGTCGATACCTCGCTGTCTACGAAAGGCACTGATTTGCGCGTCGCGCGTGTGGTGGTCACCAATGAAAACGTGCTCGGTAAACGTATTCGCGACCTGCACTTTAAAGAACGCTATGACGTTGTTATCTCGCGCCTGAACCGTGCTGGTGTTGAATTAGTTGCAAGTAGCGATATCAGCCTGCAGTTCGGCGATATCCTCAACCTGGTGGGGCGTCCGTCCGCAATTGATGCCGTTGCCAATGTGCTGGGGAATGCGCAGCAAAAACTGCAACAGGTTCAGATGCTGCCAGTGTTTATTGGTATCGGGCTTGGCGTATTGTTAGGTTCTATTCCCGTCTTTGTGCCTGGGTTCCCGGCGGCGTTGAAACTCGGGCTGGCGGGCGGTCCGCTGATTATGGCGTTGATCCTCGGGCGTATCGGCAGTATCGGCAAGCTGTACTGGTTTATGCCACCAAGCGCTAACCTGGCGCTACGCGAGTTAGGCATTGTGCTCTTTCTCTCGGTGGTTGGCCTGAAATCCGGCGGCGATTTTATCCATACACTGGTGGATGGCGAAGGGCTAAGCTGGATTGGTTATGGTGCCCTGATCACCGCCGTTCCGCTGATTACTGTTGGCATTCTGGCGCGGATGTTAGCCAAAATGAATTACCTGACCATGTGCGGGATGCTGGCAGGTTCCATGACCGATCCTCCGGCGCTGGCGTTTGCTAATAATCTTCATCCAACCAGCGGTGCGGCGGCGCTCTCTTACGCCACTGTCTATCCGTTAGTGATGTTCCTGCGCATTATCACACCCCAATTACTGGCGGTGCTCTTCTGGAGTATCGGTTAACTCTTTTCCCGGTGGAGTCGCCGTAAATGGTACTCCGCCTGGTATTTCTGAACATCATCGAGTCATTTACACACTCGCCATTCTGGTTATTACCTGTCCGTATTCTTCAGCACAGCTGACGGCGCATAACCAAATTTATGCTTAAAGGCTTTGCTGAAATGAAAGGAGTCGAAGAAGTTGAGCGTATCAGCGACTTCGCCAACCGAGTTCCCTTGTCGCTTTAATAGCGATAGCGCCAGATCCAGACGCGCATCGAGGTAATATTCTTTCGGCGTCTTGCCGGTATAGCGTAAAAACAGACGACGCAACCAGGCCTCGCTACAGGGGATCGTGGCAGCCATATCAGCTACGCTCCAGCGTTGTTGTAGACTGGCATGTAAAGTGGCAATTAATTTTTCAATTTGCCGCCGTTGTGGATCTTTTTTACCGACTGTGTGCATAAGACAAATCCACTGATAAATAATTTTCGTCAGAAAAGCGACTGCCAGATTATTTTTTATTGCTTCTGGTGAAGTAATTAACTCAGCAACTTCGGTGAGTTCCTGATTATAAACTTCGCCATTATAAATAACGCTTTGCTGACCGACGGGAATATCCATCATACTGGTGGGGGTAAATTCCATCCAGTACTGTTCCCAGACCAAACCTTCACAGTGATAAGAGTGAATATCCATTGGCTTTAAAAATATAATACAGTTGCCATGCAGAGTTATTTGTTCGTCATTCTTTAAAAGAATTTTCCCACATCCTTGTACGGTATACACCGCAACCCATGAGTTGGCGATAAGCGGTTTCTTCTTGTCCCGCGGCCAGATCACCCGATAATGCTCGTCGGCGTAGGTATGCCAGAGCGATATCAGAGAAATTCCGCTGGAGATCACATTTTCGTTAATCAATAAGGGAATATTGTACGGAGTTTCGTTTTTTACATCCGAACTTTGCAATTTTCCATTCATTTTAATATCCCTCCGGCGAATTATGCTCACAACCTGAACTTAACAGAAAACAATCCGTTCAGGGATATGACGTTTGTATTTTAAGAATCTGACTGCCTGACCCGACGCATTTTACCTCTCCCTATATTCATGCGTCCGGGACATAAACATAAATAAGGGCTATGAGATGAATTCGTTACAAATCTTGAGTTTTGTCGGTTTTACGCTGCTGGTGGCGGTCATCACCTGGTGGAAAGTCCGCAAAACAGATACTGGATCGCAACAAGGCTATTTTCTTGCCGGACGTTCACTAAAAGCGCCGGTTATTGCCGCTTCGTTAATGCTAACCAACCTTTCCACGGAACAACTGGTCGGCCTTTCCGGGCAGGCCTACAAAAGCGGCATGTCGGTGATGGGCTGGGAAGTCACCTCTGCAGTGACGCTGATCTTCCTCGCGCTAATCTTTTTACCGCGCTATCTGAAGCGCGGCATTGCCACCATCCCCGATTTTCTGGAGGAACGTTATGATAAAACGACGCGTATTATCATCGACTTCTGCTTCCTCATTGCCACCGGCGTCTGCTTTCTGCCGATTGTTCTCTATTCCGGCGCGTTGGCGCTCAACAGCCTGTTTCATGTGGGTGAGTCGCTACAACTTTCCGATGGTGCGGCTATCTGGTTACTGGTTATTTTGCTTGGTCTGGCGGGAATTTTGTATGCGGTGATCGGCGGACTGCGCGCAATGGCAGTGGCGGACTCCATTAACGGTATTGGGCTGGTTATTGGCGGGTTGATGGTGCCGGTATTTGGCCTGATCGCGATGGGCAAGGGCAGCTTTATGCAGGGCATTGAGCAACTCACCACCGTTCACGCCGAGAAATTAAACTCAGTCGGCGGCCCGACCGATCCCTTGCCGATTGGCGCGGCATTTACCGGTTTGATTCTGGTGAACACCTTTTACTGGTGTACAAATCAGGGCATCGTGCAACGCACGCTGGCGTCAAAAAGCCTGGCGGAAGGGCAAAAGGGGGCGCTGTTAACGGCGGTGCTGAAAATGCTCGACCCGCTGGTACTGGTGCTGCCAGGGTTGATTGCGTTTCATCTGTATCAGGATTTACCGAAAGCCGACATGGCCTACCCGACGCTGGTCAATAACGTTCTGCCGGTGCCACTGGTGGGCTTCTTCGGTGCGGTGTTATTTGGTGCGGTGATCAGTACCTTCAACGGCTTTCTGAATAGCGCCAGTACGTTATTCAGTATGGGTATTTACCGGCGCATCATTAACCAGAATGCCGAGCCGCAACAGCTGGTCACCGTCGGGCGCAAATTTGGTTTCTTTATCGCCGTCGTTTCGGTGATGGTCGCGCCGTGGATCGCCAACGCGCCGCAGGGGCTGTATAGCTGGATGAAACAGCTCAACGGTATTTACAACGTGCCGCTGGTTACCATCATCATTATGGGCTTTTTCTTCCCGCGCATTCCGGCGCTGGCGGCAAAAGTGGCGATGGGGATTGGCATAATCAGCTACATCACCATCAACTATCTGGTGAAGTTCGACTTCCATTTCCTCTATGTGCTGGCCTGTACGTTCTGTATCAACGTGGTCGTGATGCTGGTGATCGGTTTTATCAAACCGCGCGCCACGCCGTTCACCTTCAAAGATGCGTTTGCGGTGGACATGAAACCGTGGAAAAACGTCAAGATCGCGTCAATTGGTATCCTGTTTGCGATGATTGGCGTCTATGCCGGGCTGGCTGAATTCGGCGGCTACGGTACGCGCTGGTTAGCGATGATCAGTTATTTCATCGCCGCCGTAGTGATTGTCTACCTGATTTTTGACAGCTGGCGGCATCGTCACGACCCAGCCGTAACCTTTACTCCCGACGCGAAGGATAGCCTATGAAACGCCCCAATTTTCTGTTCATCATGACCGATACCCAGGCCACCAATATGGTCGGTTGCTATAGCGGTAAGCCGCTGAATACGCAAAATATTGATAGTCTGGCGGCGGAAAGTATTCGCTTTAATTCCGCCTACACCTGTTCACCGGTTTGTACACCTGCACGCGCCGGACTATTCACCGGTATCTACGCTAACCAGTCCGGCCCGTGGACCAACAACGTCGCGCCGGGCAAAAACATTTCCACCATGGGGCGCTACTTTAAGGATGCGGGCTATCACACCTGCTACATCGGCAAATGGCATCTCGATGGACATGACTATTTCGGCACTGGCGAGTGTCCGCCGGAGTGGGACGCTGATTACTGGTTCGATGGAGCGAACTATCTTAGTGAACTGACGGAGAAAGAGATTAGCCTGTGGCGCAATGGCCTAAACAGCGTTGAGGATTTACAGGCGAACCATATTGACGAAACCTTCACCTGGGCGCACCGCATCAGCAATCGGGCGGTGGATTTTCTGCAACAGCCCGCGCGCGCCGACGAACCTTTCCTGATGGTGATTTCGTATGATGAGCCGCATCACCCGTTCACCTGTCCGGTGGAGTATTTAGAGAAATACACTGATTTTTACTACGAACTGGGTGAGAAAGCAGAGGATGACCTGGCGAACAAACCGGAACATCACCGCTTATGGGCGCAGGCGATGCCATCGCCAGTCGGTGATGACGGGCTTTATCACCATCCGCTCTATTTTGCCTGCAATGACTTTGTTGATGACCAAATCGGACGGGTCATCAACGCCTTAACGCCAGAGCAACGTGAAAATACGTGGGTTATTTATACCTCCGATCACGGCGAAATGATGGGCGCACATAAGCTGATCAGTAAAGGAGCGGCGATGTATGACGACATCACCCGCATTCCGCTGATCATCCGTTCGCCGCAAGGGGAGCGGCGACAGGTCGATACGCCAGTCAGTCATATTGACTTACTGCCGACAATGATGGCGCTGGCAGATATTGAAAAACCAGAGATTCTGCCGGGGGAAAATATCCTTGCCGTAAAAGAACCACGTGGCGTGTTGGTGGAATTTAATCGCTACGAGATTGAGCATGACAGCTTTGGCGGTTTTATTCCGGTGCGTTGCTGGGTAACGGATGACTTTAAACTGGTGCTCAACCTCTTCACCAGTGATGAACTTTACGATCGCCGTAATGACCCAAATGAAATGCATAACCTGATCGATGATATCCATTTTGCCGACGTTCGCAGCAAAATGCATGACGCCTTATTGGATTACATGGACAAAATTCGCGATCCGTTCCGCAGTTATCAATGGAACCTGCGTCCGTGGCGCAAAGATGCACAACCGCGCTGGATGGGGGCGTTTCGTCCACGCCCACAGGATGGTTATTCTCCAGTGGTACGCGACTATGACACCGGTTTACCGACACAAGGGGTGAAGGTGGAAGAGAAAAAACAGAAGTTCTGATGCATTATTGCTGTTCCTGGCCTAATTTTTCGGCGAGGAACAGTTTACAAGGAGCAACAATGAAAATTTCCCGCCTCGGAGAAGCGCCCGATTACCGCTTCTCGCTGGCTAATGAGCGTACTTTTCTGGCGTGGATCCGTACTGCACTAGGATTTCTGGCGGCGGGGGTTGGGCTTGATCAACTTGCGCCAGATTTCGCCACGCCCGTCATCCGCGAACTGCTGGCGTTGTTGTTGTGTCTGTTTTCCGGCGGGTTAGCGATGTATGGTTACTTGCGCTGGTTACGCAATGAAAAAGCGATGCGCCTGAAAGAGGACCTGCCCTATACCAACAGCTTATTAATCATCAGCTTAATATTGATGGTCGTGGCAGTGATCGTCATGGGACTGGTGTTGTATGCCGGATAGCCGCAAAGCCAGACGCATTGCCGACCCAGGGCTGCAGCCGGAACGCACATCACTGGCGTGGTTTCGTACCATGCTGGGCTACGGCGCGTTGATGGCGTTGGCTATCAAACACAACTGGCACCAGGCGGGCATGTTATTCTGGATTTCGATTGGCATTCTCGCCATTGTGGCGCTGATCCTCTGGCACTACACCCGTAATCGCAATTTAATGGATGTCACGAATAGCGATTTTTCCCAATTTCACGTAGTCCGTGACAAATTTTTGATCTCCCTCGCGGTGTTATCTCTCGCAATACTGTTTGCTGTAACGCATATACATCAACTTATCGTATTTATTGAGAGAGTCGCATGACAGGAAGTCAGGTCATTGATGCTGAAGAGGACAGGCATAAACTGGTTGTAGAGTACAAGGATGCTCTGCAACCTGCCGATTTTTATCACAATTTCAAACAGCTGGGCATCCGCTCAGTACAGCTTATTCCCCATCTTGAATTTGATGACCGGGGCGATCTGACGGCCGCTTCGGTGACAGCAGAGCTGTGGGGGAAATTTTTAATTGCCCTGTTCGAGTGTTGGGTGCGGGCAGATATCAGTCGTATTTCGATTGAACTTTTTGACACCACCTTACAAAAATGGTGTGGCAGCGAAAACCCGCAACCGCGTCGTGGCTGCCAGGCGTGCGACTGGCATCGCCTGTGCCCGCACGCTCGGGAGGAGACGCCAGACAACGTGCTTTGTGCGGGCTATCAGGCGTTTTATTCTTACTCCGCGCCGCATATGCGGGTGATGCGTGATCTGATAAAGCAGCATCGTTCTCCCATGGAGCTGATGACGATGCTGCGGTGACGTGAGCTTAAACAGGCTGCCCCTGATGCGACATCCGCGTCGCCAGCGGTAGCCAGCACAGCACGATCAACAATCCCATTAAGGTCATCAACAACCCCAGGCTGCCCTGACCGGTTTGCGGCAACATCGCAGAGAGCGACGCCAGCACGCCGGAACCAATGTTTTGCAGACCGCCGACCAGCGCGCCAGCGGTGCCCGCCAGGAAGGGGAACGGCTCCATCGCGCCGCTGGTAGCCAGTGGAAACAGCATCCCGGCACCGAAAAAGAACAGCGCGGCGGGAATGAGCAGCGTCCAGACATTCATCACGCCAAACCAGTCGGGGATCCACATCAGCAAGCCAGCCAGCAGGCAACAGATAACCGACTGCCACATCAACGTTGAGAAGCGTTTATTGGGACGTCCGGCAAACCATGCGCCAAAAAATGCCGCCGGAATCGGCAGAATAAACAAAATACTGACCGTCATACTGCTCAGCCCTAACACCGCGCCCATCAGCACGCCGGAGCAGGCTTCAAAGGCGGCAATTCCGGCCAGACCGCCAATCAGCATCAGCAAATAACAGTTAAAACCGCTGTTACCGAAAAGCGTTTTATAACTGGTAAGCAGGCGCGTGCGCGGTGCGTCGACCGGACGCGTTTCCGGCATCCAGCGGGCCATACTGAAAGTCACACCGGCACAAAGAACCAACAAAAAGAGATAACAGGCACGCCAGTTCCACATCGTATCCAGCAGACCGCCGATTAGCGGTGCGAGCAACGGACTGACAAGAATCCCCATGTTTAACAGGCTGTTAGCATGGCGCAACTGTGTCCGTTCATATAAATCGCGCGGCAAAGTACGCGCCATTACGCCGCCAACGCCGGTGCCCATCCCCTGCATCGCGCTGGCGGCAATCAATACCGTCAAACTGGAGGTCGTGACCGCGACCAGCGTTGCCAGCATAAAAATGGACATTCCGACGAGGATCACCGGTCGGCGACCCACGCGGTCGGAAATCGGGCCATAAAACAGCTGTGAGACACCGTAAGTCAGCAGATAAGCGCCCATTACGCTCTGCACCGCCCCTTCACGGACATTGAGATCGCGCGCCATATCGGCAATAGCTGGAATATAAATGGTTTGCGCCATCTGACCGACGGCCACGAGTAATACCAACATCAATAACAAATTGACGTTTCTATGCCTTTTCATTATCACGGATGCTTTTATAAAAATAATTAGAATAAGTCACTACGCATTCCCATAAATGCGGGAGAGGAATCTATCACATTGATGAATGTTAGCCAGATATACGCCAGGAATGGGGAATTGTTTAGCGGCAGAATATGTAAACAAAAGCGGCAATAAATGTTGCCGGAAACAGTGATGGTGCGGTTGGTAGGGTAAGGTGTTTACGCTGTATTCGACATGAATAAGGCGCACTCTGTCAACAATCTGACCGTCTTTCAGGTGATGATGCTTTATTGCCTGAGTTTCAGTTCAAAATGTGATCTGCCACGTATTTTTATCCGGAAGAAAAATTTTCCATTGTCTCCCCTGTAAAGCTGTGCTTGTATAAATATTGTTAAACACAAAACCAACAAGGTCCCCAATGACTACTTCCATGTTCAACGCAAAACTACTACCAACTGCGCCATCCGCCGCAGTGGTCGTCGTGCGTGTGGTGGTGGTCGTCGGCAATGCGCCGTAGGGACTGGAACAACACACGATTCCAAAACCCCGCCGGCGCAAACCGGGCGGGGTTTTTCGTTTAAGCACCTCCCGGAAAGTCGGCCCAGAAGAAAAGGACTGGAGCATGGCAAGTTCGGGCACAACATCGACGCGTAAGCGCTTTACCGGCGCAGAATTTATCGTTCATTTCCTGGAACAGCAGGGCATTAAGATTGTGACGGGCATTCCGGGCGGTTCTATCCTGCCTGTTTACGATGCCTTAAGCCAAAGCACGCAAATCCGCCATATTCTGGCTCGCCATGAACAGGGCGCGGGGTTTATCGCTCAGGGAATGGCGCGCACCGACGGTAAACCGGCGGTCTGTATGGCCTGTAGCGGACCGGGTGCGACTAACCTGGTGACCGCCATTGCCGATGCGAGGCTGGACTCCATCCCGCTGATTTGCATCACTGGTCAGGTTCCCGCCTCGATGATCGGCACCGACGCCTTCCAGGAAGTCGACACCTACGGCATCTCTATCCCCATCACCAAACACAACTATCTGGTCAGACATATCGAAGAACTCCCGCAGGTCATGAGCGATGCCTTCCGCATTGCGCAATCAGGCCGCCCTGGCCCGGTGTGGATAGACATTCCTAAGGATGTGCAAACGGCAGTTTTTGAGATTGAAACACAGCCCGCTATGGCAGAAAAAGCCGCCGCACCCGCCTTTAGCGAAGAAAGTATTCGTGACGCGGCGGCGATGATTAACGCCGCCAAACGCCCGGTGCTTTATCTGGGTGGTGGTGTGATCAACGCGCCTGCGCGAGTGCGTGAACTGGCGGAGAAAGCGCAACTGCCTACCACCATGACTTTAATGGCGCTGGGTATGTTGCCAAAAGCGCATCCGCTGTCGCTGGGTATGCTGGGGATGCACGGTGTGCGCAGCACCAACTATATTTTGCAGGAGGCGGATCTGCTGATTGTACTCGGTGCGCGTTTTGATGACCGGGCGATTGGCAAAACCGAGCAGTTCTGTCCGAATGCCAAAATTATTCATGTCGATATCGACCGCGCAGAGCTGGGCAAAATCAAGCAACCGCATGTGGCAATTCAGGCGGATGTTGATGACGTGCTGGCGCAGTTGATCCCGCTGGTGGAAGCGCAACCGCGTGCAGAGTGGCACCAGTTGGTGGCGGATTTGCAGCGTGAATTCCCGTGTCCAATCCCGAAAGCGTGCGATCCATTAAGCCATTACGGCCTGATTAATGCCGTTGCCGCCTGCGTGGATGACAACGCGATTATTACCACTGATGTTGGTCAGCATCAGATGTGGACGGCGCAAGCCTATCCGCTCAATCGCCCACGCCAGTGGCTGACCTCCGGCGGGCTGGGCACGATGGGTTTTGGCCTGCCTGCGGCGATTGGCGCGGCGCTGGCGAACCCGGACCGCAAAGTGTTGTGCTTCTCCGGCGACGGCAGCCTGATGATGAATATTCAGGAGATGGCGACCGCCAGTGAAAATCAGCTGGATGTTAAAATCATTTTGATGAACAACGAAGCGCTGGGGCTGGTGCATCAGCAACAGAGTCTGTTCTACAAGCAGGGCGTTTTTGCCGCTACCTATCCGGGCAAAATCAACTTTATGCAGATTGCCGCAGGATTCGGCCTCGAAACCTGTGATTTGAATAACGAAGCCGATCCGCAGGCTGCATTGCAGGAAATCATCAATCGCCCTGGCCCGGCGCTGATCCATGTGCGCATTGATGCCGAAGAAAAAGTGTACCCGATGGTGCCGCCAGGTGCGGCGAATACTGAAATGGTGGGGGAATAAGCCATGCAAAACACAACTCATGATAACGTGATTCTGGAACTCACCGTTCGCAACCATCCGGGTGTAATGACCCACGTTTGTGGCCTTTTTGCCCGTCGCGCTTTTAACGTTGAAGGCATTCTCTGCCTGCCGATTCAGGACAGCGACAAAAGCCACATCTGGCTACTGGTCAATGACGACCAGCGTCTGGAGCAGATGATAAGCCAGATAGACAAGCTGGAAGATGTGGTGAAAGTGCAGCGTAATCAGTCCGATCCGACGATGTTTAACAAGATTGCGGTGTTTTTTCAGTAAGTGATTTTCTCGCCTGGATGGGATATTTACATCCGGGCGAGCTTATATACTCTAAATAATTCGAGTTGCAGGAAGGCGACAAGCGAGTGAATCCCCAGGAGCTTACATAAGTAAGTGACTGGGGGGAGCGAACGCAGACGCAGCACATGCAACTTGAAGTATGACGAGTATATTCTGTAACTCGAATTATTCAGAGTATATATTCGTCCATTGAAGACAACATTGATTTCTTATTCATATCTTCAGGCCAATTCACTTCACGGCCCCAAATACCTGGAGCAGTATTGATAGATTTCTCTAAAAACTCATCGTCAAAATTCATAAAGCTATTAATCCATAACCATAATTTGTGATTTGTCATATGCAATGCATCTATAGCACTCTCTGTCGTTATCAGGTTAAAGGTGTCAATAATATTTGTACTGTCTAATGATTCATAAACAATACAGCGAATAGTGGAGTATGAGGAATGGCGATTTTGTGCAAAAAAAGCTATACCTTGAATTTGTTCCCAGTCGTACTCTTTATATTCAGGCTTGGTATGTTTATAGAATGGATAGTGCCACCAGAAAGTATAGGTTGATTTATGACTCATATCATTAAGAATATAATCACAAATATAGACCTTTCCTGTTTTTCTATTAAAACGGATTGGGTAATGTCGCGGAGCAAAGATAAAATAATTTAGAATAGCAGCAAAAACAAAAGACATGAAAAAAATTGCGCAGTAAGCAATATGTAGCATTAACTCAGAGTCTGCTCTGTATCTCCACGTATCTAAGTATCGTTCGAAGTTAAATGTTATGTCATATATAAAGAATAAAACAGAGGCAAAACATAAAATAACGATAGGTAAGAAAAGAACGATGCTCAGCATGTTCATACCATAAAATGACGTGTAGTTTCGCGTTATCTCACAGTAGTTGTCATTAATATATGTTAATTTATCACTGTTTGATAACTTCTCACTGTTGCTTTGTGTTCTTTTGTTTATTTCATTAATGAGTCGTGGATCAATAGTTTGTTTTATTAAGTGAGGGTGAGTGCGCATATCTGCTCCTTTTTTACAGACAATATCACGCAGGGATTTTTTTGTACATTAATCGGTGGGTTTTATTATTAAAGTGTAATAATGAAGCAGGCATGCTTGTCATACTTCAAGTTGCATGTGCTGTGTCTGCGAATTATTTAGAGAGTGGTTTTTATACTGAAGTAATAATTCATAAATATACAAACAATCAAACTATAAATATAAAATATATATTTTTCTTATTCAAAATGGATACTAACAAGGTATTAATGCTGCCAGCGTTTTTAATGATTAGTCGATATACCAAACCTTGAAGGCATCATTTCTTTTCACAAGCAACAGGAGCGCAGCTTTTTTCAGTAACCGCTCAAGGCTTGAACAGTGGCGCGCTTATCGTTAAGGTAAGCGCGTTTTATTACCCGCCAGGACAAGACCATGATCACCGTTGCCCTTATAGACGATCACCTTATCGTCCGCTCCGGCTTTGCGCAGCTGCTGGGGCTGGAACCTGATTTGCAGGTAGTTGCCGAGTTTGGTTCGGGGCGCGAGGCGCTGGCGGGGCTGCCGGGGCGCGGTGTGCAGGTGTGTATTTGCGATATCTCCATGCCTGATATCTCCGGTCTGGAGCTTCTAAGCCAGCTGCCGAAAGGCATGGCGACAATTATGCTCTCCGTTCATGACAGTCCGGCGCTGGTTGAGCAGGCGCTTAACGCGGGGGCGCGCGGCTTTCTCTCCAAACGCTGTAGCCCGGATGAACTCATTGCTGCGGTGCATACGGTTGCCACGGGCGGCTGTTATCTGACGCCGGATATTGCCATTAAACTGGCATCCGGTCGCCAGGACCCGCTAACCAAACGCGAACGCCAGGTGGCGGAAAAACTGGCGCAAGGAATGGCGGTGAAAGAGATTGCTGCCGAACTGGGCTTGTCACCGAAAACGGTACATGTCCATCGCGCCAACCTGATGGAAAAACTGGGCGTCAGTAACGACGTTGAACTGGCGCGCCGCATGTTTGATGGCTGGTGATGAAGACGTTGTTCTCCCGCTTAATTACCGTTATTGCCTGCTTTTTTATCTTCTCTGCCGCATGGTTTTGCCTGTGGAGTATCAGCCTGCACCTGGTTGAGCGCCCTGATATGGCGGTACTGTTATTTCCGTTTGGCCTGCGGCTAGGGCTAATGCTGCAATGCCCGCGCGGATACTGGCCGGTGTTGCTGGGCGCGGAGTGGCTGCTGATTTACTGGTTAACGCAGGCGGTCGGTTTAACCCATTTCTCCTTATTGATGATCGGTAGTTTACTGACGTTACTGCCCGTGGCGCTGATCTCGCGCTATCGCCATCAACGTGACTGGCGCACCTTGCTGTTACAGGGTGCGGCATTAACGGCGGCGGCGTTGTTGCAGTCGCTGCCCTGGCTTTGGCACGGCAAAGAGTCGTGGAATGCGCTACTGCTGACTTTAACTGGCGGCCTGACGCTGGCCCCGATATGTCTGGTGTTCTGGCACTATCTCGCCAATAACACCTGGCTGCCGCTCGGCCCGTCACTGGTTTCTCAACCAATCAACTGGCGTGGGCGGCATCTGGTCTGGTACTTGCTGCTGTTTGTTATCAGTCTCTGGCTCCAGTTGGGATTGCCGGACGAACTGTCGCGCTTTACGCCATTCTGTCTGGCGCTGCCGATTATCGCGCTGGCCTGGCACTATGGTTGGCAAGGAGCGCTGATTGCGACATTGATGAACGCCATCGCGCTGATCGCCAGTCAAACCTGGCGCGATCATCCGGTGGATTTATTGCTCTCGCTGCTGGTGCAAAGTCTGACAGGGTTGTTACTGGGCGCTGGCATCCAGCGGTTGCGTGAACTTAACCAGTCGCTGCAAAAGGAACTGGCGCGCAATCAGCATCTCGCTGAACGGTTGCTGGAAACCGAAGAGAGCGTGCGCCGTGATGTGGCACGTGAGCTGCACGATGATATCGGTCAGACCATTACTGCTATTCGAACTCAAGCGGGCATTGTCCAGCGGCTCGCGGCGGATAACGCCAGCGTGAAACAGAGCGGGCAGCTCATCGAACAGTTGTCGTTGGGCGTTTACGACGCGGTGCGCCGCTTGTTAGGGCGGTTACGTCCGCGCCAGCTGGATGATCTCACCCTGGAGCAGGCCATCCGCTCACTGATGCGGGAAATGGAGCTGGAAGGGCGCGGCATTGTCAGTCATCTCGAATGGCGAATCGATGAATCAGCGTTAAGCGAAAACCAGCGCGTGACGCTGTTTCGCGTCTGCCAGGAAGGGTTGAACAACATTGTGAAACATGCCGATGCCAGCGCGGTCACGCTGCAAGGCTGGCAGCATGATGAGCGGTTAATGCTGGTGATTGAAGACGATGGCAGCGGTTTACCGCCAGATTCCGGGCAACACGGTTTTGGCCTTACCGGAATGCGCGAGCGCGTAACGGCGCTGGGTGGCACATTGACCATTTCCTGTCTGCACGGCACGCGTGTCAGCGTTTCTCTACCTCAACGTTATGTCTAAGGTTCGATGATGTTGCCGTTTCTGAAAGCGCCTGCCGATGCGCCATTAATGACTGATAAACATGAAATTGATGCCCGCTATCGCTACTGGCGTCGGCATATTCTGCTGACCATCTGGCTGGGTTACGCGCTGTTTTACTTCACGCGTAAAAGTTTTAACGCCGCCGTACCAGAAATCCTTGCTAACGGCGTGCTCAGCCGTAGCGATATTGGCCTGTTAGCGACCCTGTTTTACATTACCTACGGCGTGTCGAAGTTTGTCTCCGGCATTGTCAGCGATCGCTCAAATGCCCGTTATTTTATGGGGATAGGGCTTATTGCCACGGGCATTATCAACATTCTGTTTGGCTTCTCGACGTCGCTATGGGCGTTTGCCGTGCTTTGGGTGTTGAACGCCTTTTTCCAGGGCTGGGGTTCACCGGTGTGTGCGCGTCTGTTAACCGCTTGGTATTCTCGTACCGAGCGCGGCGGTTGGTGGGCATTATGGAACACGGCGCATAACGTCGGCGGCGCACTCATTCCCATTGTGATGGCAGCGAGCGCGCTGCATTACGGCTGGCGTGCCGGGATGATGATTGCGGGTTGTATGGCGATCGTCGTGGGGATTTTTCTCTGCTGGCGGCTGCGCGATCGTCCGCAGGCGTTAGGTTTACCGGCGGTTGGTGAATGGCGGCACGACGCACTGGAGATTGCTCAACAACAAGAAGGGGCAGGGCTGACGCGTAAAGAGATCCTCACCAAATATGTGTTGCTGAATCCGTATATCTGGCTGCTTTCGTTTTGCTATGTGCTGGTCTATGTGGTTCGGGCGGCGATCAACGACTGGGGCAATTTGTATATGTCCGAGACGCTGGGCGTCGATCTGGTCACGGCGAATACGGCAGTGACAATGTTTGAACTGGGCGGATTTATCGGTGCGCTGGTAGCGGGTTGGGGTTCGGACAAACTGTTTAACGGCAACCGCGGGCCGATGAATTTGATTTTCGCCGCCGGAATTTTGCTTTCAGTCGGCTCGCTGTGGCTGATGCCATTTGCCAGCTACGTGATGCAGGCAACCTGCTTCTTCACCATTGGTTTTTTTGTCTTTGGCCCGCAGATGTTAATCGGCATGGCGGCGGCAGAGTGTTCCCACAAAGAGGCGGCAGGGGCGGCGACGGGATTTGTCGGCTTGTTTGCTTATCTTGGTGCGTCGCTTGCTGGTTGGCCGCTGGCGAAAGTACTCGATACCTGGCACTGGAGCGGATTTTTTGTGGTTATCGCCATCGCCGCCGGGATTTCCGCACTGCTATTACTGCCCTTTTTGAACGCCCAGACACCGCGAGAAGCGTGATGCATCTCACCTTTTCACTTCATATCCGGCAAAACTAAGAAATTTTCCAGGTTTTGCCTGGACGCTATCTCAGGCCTGATTTGCTGCTGATTTTTACAATGCATGCCTCACGCAGGTATTCATTTCAGGAGTAACCCATGCTGGCTTTCTTAAACCAGGTTCGCAAGCCGACCCTGGACCTTCCGCTCGAAGTGCGGCGCAAAATGTGGTTCAAACCGTTCATGCAATCCTACCTGGTGGTCTTTATCGGCTACCTTACGATGTACCTGATTCGCAAGAACTTTAACATCGCGCAGAACGACATGATCTCGACCTACGGGTTGAGCATGACGCAGCTGGGGATGATCGGCCTGGGCTTCTCCATCACTTATGGCGTGGGTAAAACGCTGGTTTCTTACTACGCCGACGGCAAAAACACCAAACAATTCCTGCCGTTCATGCTGATCCTGTCTGCCATTTGTATGCTGGGCTTCAGTGCCAGTATGGGCAGCGGCTCGGTTAGCCTGTTCCTGATGATTGCCTTCTACGCCTTGAGCGGCTTTTTCCAGAGTACCGGCGGTTCGTGCAGTTACTCCACCATCACCAAATGGACGCCGCGTCGTAAACGCGGGACATTCCTCGGTTTCTGGAACATTTCTCACAACCTTGGTGGTGCAGGCGCAGCAGGTGTGGCGCTGTTCGGCGCAAATTACCTGTTCGATGGTCATGTCATCGGCATGTTTATTTTCCCGTCGATTATCGCGCTGATTGTTGGTTTTATCGGTCTGCGTTACGGCAGCGACTCCCCGGAATCTTATGGCCTCGGCAAAGCTGAAGAGCTGTTTGGCGAGGAGATCAGTGAAGAGGATAAAGAGACAGAATCTACCGATATGACCAAGTGGCAGATCTTTGTTGAGTATGTGCTGAAAAACAAAGTGATCTGGCTGCTGTGCTTTGCCAACATTTTCCTCTATGTGGTGCGTATTGGTATCGACCAGTGGTCAACCGTGTATGCGTTCCAGGAACTGAAACTCTCTAAAGCGGTGGCGATTCAGGGCTTTACGCTGTTTGAAGCTGGTGCGCTGGTCGGTACGCTGCTGTGGGGCTGGCTCTCTGACCTGGCGAACGGTCGCCGTGGCCTGGTGGCCTGTATCGCGCTGGCGCTGATTATCGCCACGCTCGGTGTGTATCAACACGCCAGCAACGAATATATCTACCTGGCTTCTCTCTTTGCGTTGGGTTTCCTGGTCTTTGGCCCGCAATTGTTGATTGGCGTGGCGGCTGTTGGCTTTGTACCTAAAAAAGCGATTGGCGCTGCCGATGGTATTAAAGGCACCTTCGCTTACCTGATTGGTGACAGCTTTGCCAAGTTAGGTCTGGGAATGATTGCCGATGGGACGCCGGTATTTGGCCTTACCGGCTGGGCAGGCACCTTCGCCGCGCTGGATATCGCCGCTATTGGTTGTATCTGCCTGATGGCGATAGTAGCGGTGATGGAAGAACGCAAAATCCGCCGCGAGAAAAAAATTCAGCAGTTGACAGTGGCATAAACGTAACTGGTGACTTTTGCCCGGCATGACGCCGGGCTTTTTTTATTATTCCGTGACTTCCAGCGTAGTGAAGGCAAACTTCTCACCATCAAACAGCCCCTGACTGGTTAGTTTCAGCGCGGGGATCACTGGCAGGGAAAGAAACGCCATCTGAATAAACGGCTCATCCGGTAACGGACCGCATTCACGGGCGGCGGCTTTCAGGGCGTCAATTTGCTCCGCCAGTGACTGCGCCGTGTCGGTGCTCATTAGCCCGGCAATGGGCAACGGTAGATGACTTTGTACCTGGCCGTTACGGACCACGCACAGCCCGCCGCCATCCTGAATCACCTGATTGACCGCCAGCGCCATCTCTTCTGCGCTACGACCGATCACCACAATATTATGGCTGTCATGGCTGACCGTCGCCGCCAGCGCACCTTCATTCAGGCCAAAGCCGCCGAGCAAACCACAGGCCGGAGCCAGTCGTTGTCCGTAACGCTCAAGAACGGCAATAAAGCACACATCATCGCGATCAAAACCGTTTTCGCTGTAGACGCTGGAGCGGGAGTGCGTGATCAGTTCGTTATGGATTACCTCAATAACGCGATAGCGTTTTCCGGGGGTAAATTGCAGGGCAAAGTCGCTGGCGGAAACTGGCTGGCGATCAATGGTATTGCCATATGGCGGGGCGGATTGTGCCAGTCTCGCCGACTCTTCCGCCTGTAAGGTTTGTGCATCGATCGGCTCGCCTTTCACCAGTACCTGCTGCACCGTGACCTTACGCGCATCGCTCAACAGGACGATATCGGCCTGCTTGCCGGGTGCCAGTAAGCCGAGGTGATTCAGACCAAAATGGCGCGCCGTCGACCAGCTGGTTACGCGATATGCCACATGCAGCGGTACATTGTGTTGTTCGATCAGGCGGCGAATTAAGGCATCGATGTGTCCTTCATGGGCGATCTCCCACGGGTTACGGTCATCGGTACAGAGCATGCATTGCGGGCTGTTAAATTCGTTGATCAACGGTGCCAGCGCGTTGAGATTGCGGGCTGCGGACCCTTCACGGATCATCAATGACATGCCGAGTTGCAATTTCCGGCGTCCTTCTTCCAACTGATAACTTTCGTGGCAGTTTTCAATACCCGCAGCAATATAGGCGTTAAGTTCTTTACCACCCAAACCCGGGCAGTGACCGTCCAGTGTCAGGTGGCGAAATGCGTCCAGTTTATCGAGCAGCGCATTCTGCCCGCTAATTACGCCAGGGTAGTCCATCATTTCTGCAAGGCCGGTAACCTGCGGATGGTCCCGCCAGGCGAGCATCTGTTCAAGGGTAAAACTGGCACCATTAACATCGCAGCCTTCCAGGGCGGGTACGCAAGAGCTGACCTGTAAGTACTGGTTTTGCCTTGCCTGTTCGGCACAGCGGGCAAACCAGGCGAATCCGGCTTCTCCCATCACGTTGACGATTTCATGAGGGTCGCAAATAACGGTCGTCAGGCCGCGCGGCAGGGTAGCAGTTTCAAAGGTGACCGGCGTCATCATGCTGGATTCAATATGCAGGTGAGCATCAATAAACCCTGGCACCGCCGTTGCGCCGCGGGCATCAATCCGCTGCAAAGCCGGAGCATCAGCGTATTCTGCGCCAACACCGGCAATGTAACGTCCTTTAATCACAATTGGGCCGGAAATTTCTCCGCCATTGATCAGGTCGAGAATAGAGACATTATCAATAATATAATCGGCAACAGCGTCTCCACGGGAAACGGCTAACAATTCCTGGTATTCAGCCCGGCTAATGTGATGAAATTTATGGTTAATAGAATTATTCATATTTTTCTCATTTTGATTTTATCAATTTGATTATTATTTATCATAAAGAAACGTCGCGAGATTATTAAAGAATATCCATTAATGTGCAATTGAAATGTGATAATTATCACTGAACCGTTGTTGTCATTTGTTTTACAAAAGCAAGGGATTAAATCTCCTCCAATGGACAAAAAAATGAATAATGACAATACCGATTACGTGAGTAATGAATCAGGGACGCTTTCGCGATTATTTAAACTACCTCAGCATGGGACCACCGTCCGCACAGAATTGATTGCGGGGATGACCACTTTTTTAACCATGGTGTACATCGTTTTTGTGAACCCGCAAATCCTCGGCGCGGCACAAATGGACCCGAAAGTGGTGTTTGTTACCACCTGTTTGATTGCCGGTATCGGCAGTATTGCGATGGGGGTATTTGCTAACTTACCCGTGGCACTGGCTCCGGCAATGGGCCTGAACGCCTTCTTTGCCTTCGTGGTCGTGGGGGCGATGGGTATCTCCTGGCAGACCGGGATGGGCGCGATATTCTGGGGCGCAGTTGGGCTATTTTTGCTCACGCTGTTTCGTATCCGGTACTGGATGATCTCCAACATTCCATTTAGTTTACGTATTGGTATCACCAGCGGAATCGGATTATTTATCGCCTTAATGGGATTAAAAAATACTGGCGTTATTGTCGCCAATAAAGACACCCTGGTGATGATTGGCGATTTAAGTTCTCACGGCGTGTTGTTAGGTATTTTAGGGTTTTTTATTATAACCGTGTTGTCATCACGTCATTTTCATGCCGCGGTGCTTGTTTCTATTGTGGTGACGTCTTGCTGTGGATTGTTTTTCGGAGATGTTCATTTTAGCGGCGTCTATTCCATTCCGCCTGATATTAGCGGCGTCATTGGTGAAGTGGATTTGAGCGGTGCGTTATCACTTGAACTCGCCGGTATCATTTTCTCCTTTATGCTGATCAACTTATTTGATTCATCAGGGACATTAATTGGTGTGACTGATAAAGCTGGCTTAATAGATAGTAACGGTAAATTCCCCAATATGAATAAGGCGCTGTGTGTTGATAGCGTCAGTTCGGTGGCGGGTGCGTTTATCGGTACCTCGTCTGTTACCGCCTATATTGAAAGTACTTCAGGTGTGGCTGTCGGTGGTCGCACGGGTCTGACGGCTGTCGTAGTCGGCGTTATGTTCCTGTTAGTTATGTTCTTCTCACCGCTGGTGGCGATGGTTCCTCCTTACGCAACCGCCGGAGCGTTAATCTTTGTTGGCGTGCTGATGACTTCAAGCCTGGCGCGCGTTAACTGGGATGATTTTACCGAATCGGTGCCTGCGTTTATTACCACGGTGATGATGCCCTTTACTTTCTCGATCACCGAAGGGATTGCACTAGGCTTTATGTCGTACTGCATCATGAAAGTGTGCACCGGGCGCTGGCGCGATCTGAACCTGTGTGTGGTGGTGGTCGCAACTCTGTTTGCACTGAAGATTATTCTGGTGGATTAGTAACTGGCGAGGGTTTCCAGATATCATGAGTTCTGATTACGCAGGAGAACTCATGATCTGGATAATGCTCGCCACGCTGGCGGTAGTGTTTGTGGTTGGTTTTCGGGTGCTGACATCCGGGGCCAGAAAAGCGATTCGCCGTCTCAGCGATCGGCTGAACATCGATGTCGTACCCGTGGAGTCGATGGTCGATCAAATGGGAAAGTCAGCCGGTGACGAATTTTTACGTTATTTGCATCGCCCGGATGAGTCGCACCTGCAAAACGCCGCGCAGGTGTTGCTCATCTGGCAAATTGTCATTGTCGATGGTAGCGAACAGAACCTGCTGCAATGGCATCGGATTTTACAAAAAGCCCGCCTTGCCGCGCCGATTACCGATGCTCAGGTCAGGCTGGCGCTGGGTTTTCTGCGCGAAACCGAACCTGAAATGCAGGATATCAATGCTTTTCAGATGCGCTATAACGCGTTCTTTCAGCCTGCCGAGGGCGTTCACTGGCTGCATTAAAACCGCTTCGTCTTATCAGCCTACAGACCGCGCCTGACCTGGTGGGTGGATAAGACGTTCACACCGCATCCGGTAATCTTTGCCCTGTTCCGTTTCGATCTTAACTCCAGCTCAAGCAACACCGTAAAAGTTGCAAAAACGTTAAATACGTCACACATTTCAATGTTAAAGTGGTCGGCTTTCCCTCTGAAACATGCCACGGGTAACACCATGAGTGAATTTATTGCTGAAAACCGCGGCGCGAATGCCATCACCCGACCGAACTGGTCAGCCGTTTTCTCGGTGGCGTTTTGCGTCGCCTGTCTGATTATCGTTGAGTTTTTGCCTGTCAGTTTGTTGATGCCAATGGCCCAGGATTTAGGCATTTCGGAAGGGGTTGCCGGCCAATCGGTGACCGTGACCGCCTTTGTGGCGATGTTTGCCAGTTTGTTTATTACCCAGACCATTCAGGCCACTGACCGCCGCTACGTTGTCATTCTGTTCGCCGTTTTGCTGACGCTTTCCTGTTTGCTGGTTTCCTTTGCCAACTCATTCAGTCTGCTGTTAATCGGTCGCGCCTGTCTGGGGCTGGCGCTGGGCGGGTTCTGGGCGATGTCGGCGTCGCTGACCATGCGTCTGGTACCGCCGCGTACGGTGCCGAAGGCGCTGTCGGTGATCTTCGGCGCGGTTTCTATTGCGCTGGTGATTGCTGCGCCGTTGGGCAGTTTTTTAGGCGAGCTTATCGGTTGGCGCAATGTCTTTAATGCGGCGGCGGCGATGGGCGTGCTGTGTATTTTCTGGATTATCAAATCACTGCCTTCGCTGCCAGGTGAACCTTCGCATCAGAAACAAAATACTTTCCGCTTATTACAACGTCCGGGAGTGATGGCCGGGATGATCGCCATCTTTATGTCCTTTGCCGGACAGTTTGCTTTTTTCACTTATATTCGCCCAGTGTATATGAATCTGGCGGGATTCGGTGTTGATGGCTTAACCCTGGTGCTGCTGAGTTTTGGTATCGCCAGCTTTGTCGGGACATCGCTTTCGTCGTTTATTCTCAAACGTTCGGTGAAACTGGCCTTAGCGGGCGCACCGTTTGTGCTCGCCCTGAGCGCGCTGGTACTGACGCTGTGGGGAAGCGATAAAATTGTTGCTACTGGTGTGGCGATTATCTGGGGGCTGACCTTTGCTTTAATTCCCGTTGGTTGGTCAACGTGGATCACTCGCTCATTGGCCGATCAGGCAGAAAAGGCTGGATCTATTCAGGTGGCCGTTATTCAGCTTGCTAACACCTGCGGTGCGGCAATCGGCGGTTATGTGTTGGATAACATTGGTCTGACTTCGCCGCTGATGTTGTCCGGCACATTGATGTTGCTGACTGCATTGTTGGTGACTGCAAAGGTGAAAATGAAGAAATCCTGATATCAGGTAAAGAAGCGTTGGTCAGTGGTTGTTGCCGTTCTTACATATCCGGGCATTCTACCTTACCCAACGCTTCCCAATAATTGCTCTGATTATTACGTTCCATCGCCACGATGGCCTCGCGTATATGTTGTTTATTGTTTTCATCTGACAACATTAACTTTTCCCACGCTTCATCTGATAATGACGCCTGTGGCGTGCAAATTTTACGTAAATCTTGCAATACCGTGGTTTTCTCTTTTGCCGACTGTAGAGAACTGAATGGCGACTCGGCCTGAGAAATGGCTGGAAAAATCAGGAATACGGTAATCATGAGTAGCATCGTTGGCTTCATAGCGGCAACCTTCTGCAAATGTGCATCGAATGAAGCATAAGTGTAGTTTGCTTTTGCCGCTCTCATCATGCTGTACGAAAGGTGTTTGCGTGGTCAGTAAGAAGTGCCAGACTTTATATTCCACTTTTATTCCTTTTTATTCTTATCGATAGCGTTTCGTTTTTTATACTGCAGCGACCTTACCGCTATAGTCAGGTAATCATTAATAAAAGGATAAAAAAATGAAACTGACAACACATCATCTACGGGCGGGGGCCGCATTATTACTGGCAGGAGTTCTGCTGGCAGGTTGCGACCAGAGCAGCAGCGATGAAAAGCATATTAAAGTTGGCGTTATTAATGGCGCAGAACAAGATGTCGCGGAAGTCGCTAAAAAGGTAGCAAAAGAGAAATATGGTCTCGATGTTGAACTGGTAGGATTTAGCGGTTCGTTGCTACCGAACGATGCGACAAATCATGGCGAGCTTGATGCGAACGTCTTCCAGCATCGACCCTTTCTTGAACAAGATAATCAGGCGCATGGTTATAAACTGGTAGCGGTGGGAAATACGTTTGTCTTCCCCATGGCGGGCTATTCCAAAAAAATCAAAACAGTGGCGCAAATAAAAGAAGGTGCGACAGTGGCGATCCCCAACGACCCGACTAACCTTGGTCGCGCGCTTTTACTGCTGCAAAAAGAGAAGCTAATTACTCTGAAAGAGGGAAAAGGGTTATTACCTACCGCGTTGGATATAACCGATAATCCACGCCATTTGCAGATAATGGAGCTGGAAGGGGCACAGTTGCCACGTGTACTGGACGACCCGAAAGTGGATGTAGCGATTATCAGCACCACTTACATCCAGCAAACAGGACTTTCTCCGGTTAACGACAGCGTATTTATTGAAGATAAAAATTCGCCGTATGTGAATATTCTGGTGGCACGGGAAGATAATAAGAATGCAGAAAACGTGAAGGAATTTCTGCAATCTTATCAATCACCCGAAGTCGCTAAAGCGGCAGAAACCATCTTTAACGGTGGCGCGGTGCCTGGCTGGTAATTCTCACTCATGCCGCGCCGGACGATTTATTTTTCTGGCGCGGCGGCGGGAATCCATTGAAATCAAAATCACCGATGACAGAATCAGCAGCGTTCCCAGCCAGTCCGGCAATGTGAAGGTGATCCCCAGCAACAACAAAGAGAGCAGCGCGCTACTTAATGGTTCTGCACAGCTTAAAATGCTGGCTTTTGGACCACCAATTAATTGTGCTCCTTTCAGGTACAGACTAAATGTCAGGGACGTACCAATGACCACCAAATAAAAAAACGCCAGAATCAAACTGCCGTTAACGACAAAGTTTGTCCCTTGTCTGGCATAAAAGGGCAGCAGGATCAGACCGCCAATCAGCATACTCCAGCCGACGACCGGTAACGTGCCATAGCGGGCAATCAGCGTTGAGGGATAGGTGGTATAGAATGCAGCAGCAAATGCCGAGGCAATCCCCCAGAATAACGCGGCAGGAGAGATCGATAATGACGTCGGATTACCGTGTGTCACCAATAAAAAAGTCCCGATCAGCGATGTCAAAATAGCGCAGAAAACCAGAATGCCCGGGCGGGATTTACGCACCAGTGAGAACCAGGCGACGATAATAGTCGGTGAGAGGAATTGCAGCACCGTTGCCGTGGCTGCGTTCGATTTTTCGATGGTTAGCAAAAAAGTGAGCTGTACGGTTAGCGCGCCAACCACGGAAAAAATCAGTAGGCTAATGGCATCTTTGTGATTGTTAATAATAGAAAAGATTTTATCACCATGAACAAATGATAGCGTCAGCAGAATCAAACCGGCGAATATCAAACGCGTCATAGTCAAAAACTGCGACGACATCTGGCTTTGCTCCATGATGTATTGCGCGCAGACCCCTGAACTTCCCCACAACACGGCGGCAATCAGAACGTTCAGCATCCCCTTTCTGGTGGAACCCATTTTTCCCTCTGCATACTGTTTTGTCTTTTCATCAATATACGTTAAGGATACCACTACCGATGACGGTGAGGGAGTAGAGTAATCAATCAGTTTTAGTGAATGGAGGAAATAATGACATATAACAATTATTCATATGGTATTTAAAAAAACTCACTATGAAATTTAATTATTTAATGTTCAATAACTCTATGGCTTTAGTATATTCATCAGGAATACCAATTGTAAAACAAGGTGCGGTATCGGTAGGTATATTTTCTTTGTTGTCATCATTCAGAACAGAAATAGAAAACTGTCGTTCAGGTGTTGATGTCGTGGTTATTAAAATGGTTGGATTAGGAAGATAAATATATGTTGTCTCATTTTTTAGTTTTATTTCTTTGATGTTTTCTTTGTTAATTTTATCAATCGTTTCAATAGAGAAAAAAGAATCATGCCCCATTCGCAGTTCAATTTTATTATCGTTTTCGAATAAATAAATGGCATTATTGTTTTGAAACAGATTGAATATATTGGTAGCGCAAGTTTGAGTTGCTAGCCAGGATGCCGCTGGATGACTCAAATTAATATGCGTGCTAAAGACTTTGACGCGACTACTTCTGTTTTTCTCTTTACTTTCAATTAAATGCCTAGCGCTTTTGGCTGCTTTACAAGTTCCATGCCCCACACGGCAAAAATAATCTCCTGAAAGGATACTTACAATCAGTATTACACCAATGACGACAGAAAAAATAGTTCCGATGAGTTTGATGATGACAATCCTTGTGCAGTGTTATTTTCACCATGGATTATAATGTTATAGTGAAATTATTGCGCATGTAATTTTTCTTTGATTGTTTTAACATCACATTTATGCACTTCTTCATCTTTGTAGCAGGTAAAAGCCATATATGGATGGCTGGTGTCCGGTGCAGATAAAATGCAACTTATTCTTGATAGCTTGAAAAAAAGAGAGGTTTTTTTGAGTGACGGTTGATAGTCGGTGGCAAGGAAGACGTTTTCGTACACTCGGCAAGAAAAACGAATCACTCTGTCATACTACCAGATACATCAGCAGGGTCAGGTTGCTCAGAAATAAGCAGGATGGGGATCACTGAAGAGGCATTTTGGCGATCACAGGAGTCGCATTTGATGGTTAAGTTATTGATTTAATGTTTATATTTTGAATTTGATAAATGAGTAACACCATAAGTACCCCCAAATGGTTTTGCGTATGGCGTTTGGGGGGATTCCGGGCTACTTTTTCGACTCTTTATTCCACTGTAGCAAACCAGCGATATCCTTCTCGCCTTCGGCTTCTTTTAAGCGCCGTTGTTGTTCGGCAAACTGAACATACTCCGCCTGCGCTTTTTCATCGGCCATTTTCTTGCTGATTTTACCAGCGCCCTGTAGAACCTCTCGGTCGTTAAATTGCAGGAACTGATCCAGCTTATCCTGCCAGTCGCGCAAAAAGACTTGCTGACGACGACGGGCCTGATCCTCGGCAAAGTCCAGCCACATATTAACCACGCGATTAAGTTCGCTGACCTCATCCTGGGTGAGATAATTTTTTGCCACCGTCACGTCGCCCTTACGTACCTCTTCACCTTTATAACTGGTCAAGCCCATGTGCGGCTGGTTGGCATCTGCTCGTTTGTGGATGAGTTCCGCAGCGGTATGCCCGGTACAGGCAAAATGCAGTTTATTCTGGATGGTTTGAAAAAATTGCGTGGTTTCTTTAAGCGATGGCTGATAGTCGGCAGCTAAAGCAAAGATCTCCCGCACCCGCAAATATACCCGACGCTCGCTGGCGCGAATATCGCGGATGCGTTCAAGCATCTCATCAAAATAGTCGGGCACAACCGATGAACCGACAGGCGGATTCTTCAGCCGCTCATCGTCCATCACAAAACCTTTGATCAGGTATTCCTGAAGCGTCTGGGTGGCCCACTGGCGGAATTGCGTGCCTCGAGGCGAGCGAACGCGATAGCCGACAGCGAGAATGGCTTCGAGGTTGTAATGGTCTATCTCTCTGGAAACCTGACGTTTTCCTTCCTGGCGAACTATCCGGAATTTCCGGATGGTTGAGTTTTGAACAAGTTCACCTTCGGAAAATATATTGATTAAATGTTCGTTAATAGTGCGAACATCTTTATCGTACAGTTCAGCCATTGCCGCCTGGGATAACCAGATTGTGTCTGACTCAAAGCGACATTCAACACGCACTCTTCCGTCACCGCTGGCAAACATAATAAACTCGCCTGCTGGGGGCTGGGTTAAGTCTTTGTCTGACATGTCGCCTCCGAAGGAGTGTTGTTGACGTCGGGAGAGTTCAGGAGAGGCATTTTGGCGGAAGATCACAGGAGTCGAACCTGCCCGGGACCGCTGGCGGCCCCAACTGGATTTGAAGTCCAGCCGCCTCACCGGAGACGACGATCTTCCGCGCCTCGATTGCTACATGGAGGCGGGGCGCATTATAGCTACTTCCTTGAGTTTCTACATCCCCCAGATCAGTTTTTTCCGCCTAATACACGCAGCGTATTATCACGAAAACATTATAGTTCATATAAAACTCATATTTTACAATGATATATGAGCGAAATTAACGCTACCACGATCACATAAAACAAGAATCATAAATTAATAACCAGATATCGGAATATTCGCTCTCGCAGGGATGGTTTACAAAATGCGTTATCGGTCTCAGCACCCCTATAGCATCAAGGAAAAGCAGATGAAGAGTGAAGTGTTGTCCGTTAAAGAGAAAATTGGTTATGGCATGGGAGACGCCGCCAGCCACATTATTTTCGATAACGTAATGTTATATATGATGTTCTTTTATACCGATATTTTTGGCATTCCTGCCGGATTTGTCGGAACCATGTTTTTGGTCGCTCGTGCACTGGATGCGATTTCCGATCCTTGCATGGGATTGTTGGCCGATCGAACGCGCTCTCGCTGGGGTAAATTTCGGCCGTGGGTGCTGTTTGGCGCACTGCCATTCGGGATCGTCTGTGTACTGGCCTATAGCACGCCAGATCTCAGTATGAACGGAAAAATGATTTATGCAGCAATTACTTACACCCTACTTACCTTACTTTATACCATCGTCAATATCCCTTACTGCGCATTGGGTGGTGTAATCACCAATGACCCGACTCAGCGTATCTCGCTGCAATCCTGGCGTTTTGTGCTGGCGACCGCGGGAGGCATGCTCTCTACTGTTCTGATGATGCCACTGGTTAATTTAATTGGTGGTGATAATAAACCACTCGGTTTCCAGGGCGGTATCGCGGTCCTTTCCGTGGTGGCATTTATGATGCTGGCATTCTGTTTCTTCACCACTAAAGAACGCGTTGAAGCACCACCTACAACGACGTCTATGCGGGATGATTTACGTGATATCTGGCAAAACGACCAGTGGCGTATTGTCGGTTTCCTGACAATTTTCAATATCCTGGCGGTGTGCGTACGCGGTGGGGCGATGATGTATTACGTCACATGGATTTTGGGTACGCCGGAAGTGTTTGTTGCTTTTCTCACCACTTATTGCGTGGGTAACCTGATTGGTTCCGCACTGGCGAAACCGCTGACCGACTGGAAATGTAAAGTCACTATCTTCTGGTGGACGAACGCCCTGCTGGCAGTGATTAGCCTCGCGATGTTCTTTGTTCCTATGCAGGCCAGCATCACCATGTTTGTCTTCATCTTCGTGATTGGTGTGTTGCATCAACTGGTGACACCTATCCAGTGGGTAATGATGTCCGATACCGTCGACTACGGCGAGTGGTGCAATGGTAAACGCCTGACCGGGATCAGTTTTGCTGGCACGCTGTTTGTGCTCAAACTGGGGTTGGCCTTCGGTGGTGCCCTTATCGGCTGGATGCTGGCTTATGGCGGATATGATGCGGCAGAAAAAGCGCAGAACAGCGCCACAATTAGCATCATTATCGCGCTATTCACGATTGTTCCGGCGATCTGTTACTTGCTGAGCGCGATTATCGCTAAACGCTACTACTCGCTCACGACGCACAATCTGAAAACCGTTATGGAACAGCTGGCGCAGGGCAAACGCCGTTGCCAGCAACAATTCACCTCTCAAGAAGTGCAGAACTAAGGAACGGCAATGAAAATTAGCGACGGAAACTGGTTGATTCAACCTGGCCTCAATTTGATTCACCCGCTTCAGGTGTTCGAGGTTGAACAGCAGGGTAATGAAATGGTGGTCTATGCTGCCCCTCGTGATGTGCGTGAACGTACCTGGCAGCTTGATACGCCTTTATTTACGCTGCGCTTTTTCTCCCCACAGGAAGGTATTGTCGGTGTACGGATTGAGCATTTTCAGGGGGCGCTGAATAACGGTCCTCATTACCCGCTCAATATTTTGCAGGACGTGAAGGTCACTATCGAAAACACAGAACGTTACGCTGAGTTTAAAAGTGGCAACTTAAGTACGCGTGTCAGCAAAGGTGAGTTCTGGTCACTGGATTTTCTGCGCAACGGCGAACGTATTACCGGTAGTCAGGTGAAAAATAACGGCTACGTGCAGGACACGAATAATCAACGAAATTATATGTTTGAGCGGCTGGATCTTGGCGTTGGCGAAACAGTTTACGGTCTGGGAGAGCGCTTTACTGCCCTGGTGCGCAATGGTCAGACGGTAGAGACCTGGAACCGGGACGGCGGCACAAGTACTGAACAGGCGTATAAAAATATCCCGTTTTATATGACTAACCGTGGTTATGGGGTACTGGTCAATCATCCTCAATGCGTCTCTTTTGAAGTGGGATCGGAGAAAGTCTCCAAAGTACAGTTCAGCGTTGAGAGTGAATATCTCGAATACTTTGTTATCGACGGCCCGACGCCGAAAGCGGTACTTGATCGTTATACCCGTTTTACTGGCCGTCCGGCGCTGCCGCCCGCGTGGTCCTTCGGTCTGTGGCTAACCACTTCATTTACCACCAACTACGACGAAGCGACGGTAAACAGCTTTATCGATGGTATGGCGGAACGCAATCTGCCGCTGCATGTTTTCCACTTTGACTGTTTCTGGATGAAAGCCTTCCAGTGGTGCGATTTTGAGTGGGACCCGCTGACTTTTCCGGACCCGGAAGGGATGATCCGCCGTCTGAAAGCGAAAGGGCTGAAAATCTGCGTCTGGATTAACCCCTATATTGGGCAAAAATCCCCCGTCTTTAAAGAGTTACAAGAGAAAGGTTATTTACTCAAACGCCCGGACGGTTCGCTGTGGCAGTGGGATAAATGGCAGCCAGGTCTGGCGATTTATGACTTTACCAATCCGGATGCCTGCAAATGGTACGCCGACAAACTGAAAGGTCTGGTCGCGATGGGCGTTGATTGCTTTAAGACCGACTTTGGCGAACGTATTCCAACCGATGTTCAGTGGTTTGATGGTTCCGATCCGCAGAAAATGCATAACCATTATGCGTACATCTACAACGAACTGGTGTGGAACGTGCTCAAGGACACCGTTGGTGAGGAAGAAGCCGTCTTGTTTGCCCGCTCGGCCTCCGTTGGTGCGCAGAAATTTCCGGTACACTGGGGTGGCGACTGTTACGCTAACTACGAATCAATGGCGGAAAGCCTGCGCGGTGGTTTGTCTATTGGCCTTTCAGGTTTTGGCTTCTGGAGCCACGATATCGGCGGCTTTGAAAATACCGCTCCGGCGCACGTTTACAAACGCTGGTGCGCGTTTGGTTTGCTTTCCAGCCATAGCCGTTTACATGGCAGCAAATCTTATCGTGTGCCGTGGGCCTACGATGATGAGTCCTGTGATGTGGTGCGCTTCTTCACGCAACTGAAATGCCGCATGATGCCGTATCTGTATCGTGAAGCTGCACGTGCAAATGCGCGGGGTACGCCGATGATGCGGGCCATGATGATGGAGTTCCCGGACGATCCGGCTTGTGATTACCTTGACCGTCAATACATGTTAGGCGACAACGTGATGGTTGCGCCTGTGTTCACTGAAGCGGGCGATGTGCAGTTCTACTTGCCGGAAGGTCGCTGGACACATCTGTGGCACAACGATGAACTCGATGGTAGTCGCTGGCATAAACAGCAGCACGGCTTCCTGAGTCTGCCTGTTTATGTGCGTGATAACACCCTACTGGCGCTGGGCAACAACGATCAACGTCCCGATTACGCGTGGCACGAAGGTACGGCATTCCACCTCTTTAATCTGCAAGACGGGCATGAAGCCGTCTGTGAAGTGCCCGATGCTGACGGTTCGGTGATCTTTACTTTAAAAGCAGCACGTACTGGCAACACGATTACTGTGACTGGTACGGGCGAGGCGAAGAACTGGACACTGTGCTTGCGCAATATTGTGAAAGTAAATGGTCTGCAAGGCGGTTCGCAGGCTGAAAGTGAGCAGGGACTGGTGGTGACTCCTCAAGGGAATGCGCTGACAATTACGTTGTAATCTATTGAAGAATGCCGGATACGAATGGTTTTGTGTCGTATCCGGTAAATAATCTCACATCTGGTAATAAATATTTCTTCCATCGTATTTGCGAGCATGATCACGATTATTCATCACGAAAATGTGATCTGTGCTGAAAAATATCCCTTAACCGCCTTGCTTTGTTTTATCACTGTCCGGATTACGGACAGATTTTAGTATTGTTGTGAAATTATTCTGCTTTATATTTACCCTCAGAGATGGCAACTGAAGCTCTTCCATATGGGGCTTCTTAATCTGTGATAAGGGTAAAAAATGCAAATGATTACCTCGCGACAAAACAGATTATTACGATTCCTTTTACCTCGAAGGGAATATACGACTATTGTTACGATTGCCGGCTATTTAAATGTTTCGGAAAAAACTATTCAACGTGATTTACGTTTACTTGAGCAATGGCTGGGACAATGGAGAATAAATGTTGAGAAGCGTGCTGGCGCGGGTGTGATGTTAAGCGCGGAGAATATTGCTGATTTGCTGCATCTTGATCATTTGTTGGTGGCAGAATGTGAAGAGATTGATGGTGTAATGAATAATGCCAGGCGCGTTAAAATAGCGTCGCAGTTATTAAGTGAAACACCGAATGAAACGTCGATCAGTAAATTGTCAGAACGCTACTTTATCAGCGGAGCCTCTATTGTTAATGACCTGAGAGTAATTGAGTCCTGGCTTGCGCCGTTGGGGTTATCGTTGATCCGCAGTCCAAGTGGTACGCATATTGAAGGTAGTGAAGGGCAAGTCCGACAGGCAATGGCATTACTGATTAACGGCATTATTAACCATAATGAGCCGCAAGGTGTCGTGTATTCACGTCTGGATCCCGGAAGCTATAAAGCATTAGTCCATTATTTTGGAGAAGAAGAGGTGTTATTTGTCCAGTCATTGTTACTGGATATGGAAAATGAATTAAGTTGGTCTTTGGGAGAACCTTATTACGTTAACATTTTTACTCACATCCTTATTATGATGTATCGCAACACGCACGGGAATGCGTTATCAAGAGAAGAAGATCAAACCAGACAATATGATGAAAATATCTTTAATGTTGCCAGTCAGATGATTCATAAGATAGAACAACGAATTGCACATACATTGCCCGATGATGAAGTCTGGTTTATTTATCAATATATCATTTCATCAGGTGTGGCGATTGATGGACAAAAAGATGTTAGCATTATTTCACATATGCAGGCCAGCAATGAAGCGCGTCTGATTACCTGGCGTTTAATTACGGTATTCAGTGACATCGTGGACTGCGATTTTAGTGAAGACAGCGCATTATATGATGGCTTATTGGTGCATATTAAGCCGCTGATTAACCGTCTAAATTATCGCATTCATATCCGTAATCCATTGCTGGAAGATATTAAAGCAGAATTAGCGGATGTCTGGCGGTTGACGCAATATGTGGTGAATCAGGTATTTAAAACCTGGGGTGAGAATGCAGTGAGCGAGGATGAAGTGGGTTACCTGACCGTTCATTTTCAGGCTGCGATGGAGCGGCAAATTGCCCGTAAACGTGTATTACTGGTCTGTTCAACCGGAATCGGAACTTCGCATCTACTGAAAAGCCGTATTCTGCGAGCATTTCCTGAATGGACGATTGTTGATGTTATTTCAGCAGCGAATTTATCACAGGTTTTGCCTGACAATATCGAACTGATTATTTCGACCATTAATTTGCCTACAGTCACTATGCCGGTCGCTTATGTTACCGCTTTTTTTAATGATGCCGATATTAAGCGGGTCACTGAAATGGTGATTACGGAAAAATTACATCATGCGACGTCTCGGGTCGTTGAAATTTAATGTCAGAATTTTATGAGGTATGACGAATGGACATAACAAAAATCCTGAATACGAATCGCGTTATTTTAGATATGCAAGCAACGAATAAAGCGGAGGCGATTGAAGAATTAACTAATCTTCTCAAAAAAGATGGTGCGATCGATTGTCGGGAAACCTTTATTAAAGATGTCTGGCAGCGCGAAGCGGAAGGCTCGACTGGTTTTGAAAATCATATTGCGATCCCGCATGGTAAATCTTCTGCGGTAATTAATACTACGCTGGCAATTGGCCGTACCCGCCAGGATATTCCCTGGGAAACGCTGGATGGCAGTAGCGTGCGCTGTATTATTTTATTTGCGGTACGTCTTGAAGATCAAAATACCACCCATATCCGTTTACTTTCCCAGGTCGCGGGCGCGCTGGCGGATGATGACATCATAGAACAATTGTTAGTTGAGACGAGTCCGCAAAAAATCATTGATCTCTTTAGTCAGTATGCACAATCCGATGTCTGCTAAATAACAGGAAGTATGTCATGAATATTGTCTGTGTTGCCGCCTGTACGGCGGGTATTGCTCATACCTATATTGCTCGTGAAAAGTTAATCAAAGGAGCAAAAGCTCTGGGCCATACCATTAAAGTTGAAACCCAGGGAACCATTGGTACAGAAAATGAATTACAGGCGGCAGATATCTCTGCTGCTGACGTCGTGATTCTTGCTGTAGATGTGAAAATAAAAGGAGAAGAACGCTTCACCAATAAACGTATTGTGCGAGTAAAGACAGAGATCGTCATTAAATCGCCCGTTCAATTTCTTGAAAAGGTCGAAAAATCACTGGGAAACAAATGATCCTTATACTGGAGGGATCTTAATATGAAAGAAAATAAAATTCCGGTTTCACAGGAAATTAAAAAACATTTATTAACCGGCATCTCGTGGATGATACCCCTTATTGTGGCCGCCGGGATATGTATTGCGTTGGGGCAAGTTCTTGGCGGTACAGATGTTGGTGAAAAAACAGGAACAATCCCGTGGATGCTTAATCAGATTGGCGGCTGGGGAATGGGGCTGATTGTGCCGCTGATTAGCGCGGCAATTGCCTATTCTATTGCCGATCGTCCCGGATTTGCCCCGGGCCTGATTGTCGGCTTTCTCTGTGGGCAAATCCATACCGGATTTATTGGCGGTATGTTGGGTGGTTTCCTGGTGGGCTACACCATTTTGCTACTTAAACGCTATATCCGCCTGCCGCAGTCGATGCAAGGACTCATGCCAATCATGGTGTTGCCGGTATTAAGCACCATTATCGGTGGGCTGTTAATGATGACGCTGATTGGTAAACCCATCGCCTGGTTACAAGAAGCACTGATTCATTTGCTCGAGTCGATGCAGGGCGGATCGCGCTTCCTGATGGGGGCCATACTTGGCGCGATGGCAACCTTCGATTTCGGTGGTCCGGTCAACAAAACCATGTCGCTGTTTTCCGATGGCTTGCTGGTCAGTGGCGTCTACGGACCAGAAGCCGTGAAATTTGTCGGCTCAATCATCCCTCCGTTTGGCATCACACTTTCGTTCTTACTGACACGCCATAAATACACCCGTGCGGAGCGCGAGGCGCTGAAAGCCGCGTTTCCGATGGGGATCTGCATGATCACTGAAGGAGTCATTCCGATCGCCGCGCGTGACCTGCTGCGAGTAGTGGGATCTTGTGTGGTGGCATCGGCGGTCGCGGGCGGCTTAATCATGGTGTGGGGCGTGGAGAGTCCGGTTCCGCATGGCGGCATGTTTGTTGTGCCTCTGTTCACCCATCCTCTGCTGTTTTGCCTGGCGCTGGGTATAGGCACGGTGATTTGTGGCGTGATGCTTTCACTCTGGAAGAAACCGGTAACGGAACGCGACGAAGAGTTTGACGAACTGAGCGATCAAAAGCTGAAAGATGAAGAGATCACTTTCACCCTCGAATAACCGGAGGCCCTATGTTTGCCGATATGAAAAGTATGGTGATGAAAGCCTGGCATGAACATTACGCCTTGCTGGCGATCAACTGTATGAATCTGGAAAGTGCTCACGCAGCTATCCGCGTGGCGGAGAAGAATCGCGCTCCGATCATTCTCAATCTCTATCAGGGGCATCTGGCGCATTTTCCTGCACCCGTCGCGGCGGCAGTGGTTAAAACGCTCGCGGAATCTGCCTCAGTACCGGTCGCTCTGGCGCTTGATCATGGCAAAAATCCGGACTGTATTCGTCAGGCGTTTCGTGCTGGTTTCAGCGGATTAATGATTGATGCTTCTGCTTTTCCCCTGGAGGAAAACGTGCGCCAGACCAGGGCGGTGGTGGAACTCGCCGCCAGCGCGCAGCTCTGCGTGGAAGGCGAACTGGGCCATCTGGCAGATGCGCCGCGTTACGACCAGGCCGCCAATGCAGACCTGATGACGCAACCCACTGATGTGGAACCGTTTATCGCGCAGACAGGCATTGATCTACTGGCCGTCTCGGTAGGCACGGCGCACGGCATGTACGCGCCTGGCGTTGTACCTGCTATTGATTTTCAGCGTCTGGCGGAGATTTCGCGCTGCTCGAGCGTGCCTCTGGCATTACATGGCGGTAGCGGTACGCCGTTCGATCAGCTCCAGCTCTGTACGACGCTGGGGGTAGCAAAAATCAACGTGGGGGCGGCCATTTTTGAACGGGGGAAATCCGCGCTCCTGCATACCCTCTGTCACGATATATCCATTGAACTGGTGGACGCGCTGAAAGCTATGGAACTGGCCTTCGAAGAAGCGATTACACCGTATTTACAGGCGAGCGGCGCTATCGGCAAAGCCTGATTCATTTTCTGTCATGGCCTTTATGCCAGTGCAATAACGCACCGGCAGGGCGGACTACACGCTGAAACTGGAGATTTAACATGTTAGTTTCGATGAAAGAATTACTGCAACCTACCCGCCAGCACGGCTTTGCCATTGGCGCATTTAATGTGGCGGATAACTGTTTCCTTCGCGCAGTCGTGGATGAAGCAGAAGCGACAAATACTCCGGCGATTATTGCCATCCATCCCAGCGAACATGATTTTGTGGGCGATGCCTTTTTCGCTCACGTTCGCGAAATTACCCAGCGTAGTCCGGTCCCGTTTGTACTGCACCTCGATCATGGTGCCTCTGTAGAGCATGTTTTGCGTGCGATTCGCTGCGGATTTACCTCAGTAATGATCGACGGTTCGCTGCTGCCGTATGAAGAAAACGTGGCGCTGACCGCAGAAGTGGTTCGCCTCGCTCACGCGGTTGGCGTGTCGGTTGAGGGTGAACTGGGAACCATCGGACAAACAGGAACGTCGGTAGAAGGTGGTGTTTCACAAGTGACCTACACAGATCCGGCGCAGGCCGCCGATTTTATTGCTCGTACAGGTGCCGACACACTGGCTGTGGCGATTGGTACAGCGCATGGCATCTATCCAAAAGGGATGCAGCCGAAGCTGCAAATGGACATTTTGCGCGACATTGCCGGACGTATTGATATTCCGCTGGTGCTACACGGTGGTTCGGCAAACCCGGACGCGGAGATTGCTGAATCAGTTACGCTCGGCGTCGGCAAAATCAATATCTCCAGCGATATGAAATACGCCTATTTCCAGAAAGTGCGTGAAATTCTCGCTAAAGAGAGCTGGTGGGACCCGAACGTCATCTATCCGGATGCGATTAACGCGGCGCGGGAAGTCATTCGCCACAAAATGAAACTGTTCGGTTCGCTCGGTAAAGCATCACTGTACTAAGCCAGAAGGGCGGGGTGACCCGCCTTTTACGCAACAAGGAACGAGATATGCACTATCTGGGGTTGGATATTGGTGGGACCAAAATCGCCGCCGTTGTCATGGATGCGCATGGCTGGGAGATTCGCCGTTACCGCTGCCCGACGCAAAAGTCGACATATCAACAATTTGTCTCATGCGTTGTGGCGCTTATCGAGCAGATTAGGCGGGACGTTCAACGACCGATGCTGACAGGGATCGCCTTACCCGGCAGTATCTCGCCACTCACTGGCCTGATTAAAAACGCGAATATTCAGGTGATTAACGGTCATGCGTTACAGGCTGATTTGCAGCAATTGCTTGGGCAACCGGTGGTGATAGCCAATGATGGTAACTGTTTCGCGCTATCAGAAGCTTGCGACGGTGCCGGGCAAGATTATGACGTGGTATTTGGTATTACGCTTGGTACGGGCTGCGGCGGTGGCATTGCCATCAAGCAACGACCGTTTATAGGGGCCTGGGGAAATGCTGCCGAATGCGGTCATATCACGTTGCTAGGCTATACGGAGCAGGAAGATGGTCCATCAGTCAGTTGCTATTGCGGCAAACACAACTGCGTGGAGTCGTTTGTTTCCGGCAGCGGTTTTAGTGAACGCTATCAACAGATGACTGGTAACTTGCTCACTCCTGCGGCGATTGTCACCCTGGCACAACGTGGTGATGCTTGTGCCATGCAGCAGGTGGCACGTTTTCGCCAACAGCTTGCCCGCACGCTGGCAACCATCGTTAACGTTGTTGACCCTGGCGTGATTGTGATCGGCGGCGGGCTTTCGAATGTGGAACTGCTTATCACCGATCTGAACGCAGAAGTCGCTCCACTGGTTTTCACCGATCAATTCACCACTCCCATTGTAAAAGCACAGCACGGCGACAGTAGCGGAATGCGTGGCGCTGCCTGGCTTGCTATGCGCAACGGAGAAGCCAATGAAACGTTCACAAATTAATTATGTTATTGATAAAGCACATGCCATTGCGCAGACCTTCCGCGTTTGTTTGCCAGAGTTCGCCTATTTTACGGTGGATGACTGGCTGCAGCGGGAACGGGATAACTGGCAAGAAGTGGTCGACTTACAGCTCGGTTGGGATATCACCGATTTTGGTCGTGGTGATTTCAACCAAACGGGACTAACACTGCTAACGATGCGCAACGGCGCGCTGGGGTCGGCGGCATATCCAAAACCGTATGCTGAGAAAATGTTGCAGATCCAACAAGATCAGCAGACTCCCTGGCATTTTCACACCCACAAAATGGAAGATATCCTCAATCGGGGCGGTGGAGACTTATGCATGCAGTTGGCCTGGGCCAACGAAGCCAATCTCTGTGATGATCAACGAGTCATTACCGTGAGTGTTGATGGTCAGCGGCGTACCATGAAACCTGGTGAAACGCTGGTGCTAAAGCCGGGGCAGGGCATTTGCCTGCCGCCGCGTCTGTATCATCGCTTCTGGGCGGAAAAAGCGTTTGTTCTCGGCTGGGAAATTTCGATGGTAAATGATGACCAACACGATAATTATTTTCTTGAGCCGGGAGGACGTTTTCCGGCGATAGAAGAAGATGAACCGGTGAAATGGTTATTGTGCAGTGAGTATGGAATTTTGCGCTAATAACGGGGAACGCTAGCGCTGATATCCGCTAGCGTCCTTATTTTTACTGCACCGGCTCCGTCGACGTAACTTCACCACTGGAAACTACGCCCGCATTCATGGTTTGAGTCACTTGCTGCTTTGCGGCATTCACGGCATGCAATTGCCCGCTAACCGTAGGTTTCAGCGGGACATTGGCCTGAATATCGCCACTGGCGGTAAGCTGAATATTGCCGTCGCCAGTCAACGGTAATTCAGGCCATCCCCAATGTTGCAAAATATTCACCGGCACACCGCGTCCATTCAGGCTGATATGGGTCTGACGTTGTGGCGTTTGTGAAACACTGGCGGTGGCTTCCAGAATGCCTTTTTCTGTAAATGCACTCAGTTCGCTGATATTCACCGTGCTGCTGTTGGCAGTTAGCGCCAGCGACGGACGACGGACATCAACACGATTAAACGTTGCGGCGGCGGCATTCAGATTCGCCGAGCCACTCCAGACGCCCCATTTATGATCGGTAACCAGCGTCAGATTGGCACCGTAACCATCGAGCGCGGTGAGCTGCCACGGGAAGTCAGGGTCGATATCAATGATCAGATTGCGGCTGGCGCTAAATCTCTTCAGTTGCAGGCTGTTTAACCAACCGGGTGTCGTTTCCATCCACAACTGTTGCCAGTTTTTTGGCAAGGTATATTCCAGTCCGGCAATTGCCGCATCATCGAGGATCAGCGTTTTCCCGTCGCGTTGCCAGTTTCCTGACGTTCTGACCATACCCCCTTCCCAGCGGCTGGTGAACTGGCGCAGTGCTACGCCCTGCGGGGAAAATTCTGCGTTTATAATCGGATCAAATAAATGCAGCGAGCCATAAATAAACTCGCTGGCGTTCATCGACAGTTTGCCTTCCTGTGTCTGCCAGTCATCTTTACTGAAGGTCATGTTGCGCAAGCTGAGATCGAGGTCGGTCACCGCCCAGTCCGGACCTTGCAAACGAGCATCGATGACTTCCAGGCGACCAATCTGCAACGACGGGACAGAGCGTAATGGCGCAAAGAAATCGGTTAGCGATTTTTCGCTTTGTAGACGGATATCCGCCATGCGCAGGTTTTCCACTTGCCAGCTGCCGTCAGCGTTACGCTGCGCGTTTCCGGTTAATGTCCCGCGGGCGATGTCGGCACCCAGGTTAGTCAGCGTAACGCGATCGTTATCAATACTGCCTTCAATCAGTACATTGGTGGCAGGAACATCATTGAGCGAAAGCGATCCGGCACTAAACTGAATCTGCGCCTTCGTACCCAGCACTTTACCGGCTTCTGGTGACCACGGAACCACGCCGCCATTTACCCGCTGCGCGCTCAGTTTCCATTCGCTATTCGGGCTATTAAACGCCATATCACGCAGTTGCAGACGATCGGCTTTGAACGGTAGCGGCGCGGTCTGGTCGGTGAGATTCAGCGTCCCGTTTTCCAGCAGGATGGTATCGACATGGCGTGGTTCGGTCAGTTGCCGACTGCTTAGCGCAATGTCGACACTTTTTGCTACCAGGGTCGCGGGCTGGCCATCACGGCCAAACGTGACGTTCTCCAGCACGATATGAGATGGCGCGGAAAAACGGTGATCCATCGCCCCGAAGGCCAGATGATAGTCGCTATTCTCGGAAACCCATGCGCTGATATGTTCTGCTCCCCAGCGGGTTTGCAGAAGAAAATAGAGGCCAGCGATCACCACTAACAGAGCGATGAGAATGTAGAGAAGCAGCTTCCCAATAAATTTCATGGTCTTCCATCCCGTGAAATGCACATAAGGGAGTTATGCACGATTTACGCGCAATCCTCAAGGCGGGAATGGTGAAAGAGGTGAGACTGCGGCGGTAATTATCTTACCGCCGCCAGTGAATTACTGTTTTTCTGGGGGGAAAATCAGATTCAGCACGATGGCAGTAATACCGCCCGCGGCAATCCCGGAGGAGAGCAGGTTTTTCAGCCATTCAGGGGCAAACTGCAAAATCAGCGGCTGCTGAGACACGCCCAGACCGACCGCCAGCGACAGCGCGATAATCAGAATCGCCCGGCGGTTCAGCGGCTCACGAGAAACGATACGCACACCGGAGGCGGCGATGGTGCCAAACATTACAAGCGTTGCGCCGCCCAGAACCGGTTCTGGAATGTGTTGTACAAAACCGCTCACTGCCGGGAACAGACCCAGCACGATCAACATCAGCGCGACGACAAAACCGACATAGCGGCTGGCAACACCGGTTAACTGGATCACCCCGTTGTTCTGCCCGAAGCAGGAGTTCGGGAAGGTATTAAATACCGCCGAGACAAACGAGTTCAGGCCGTTTGCCAGTACGCCGCCTTTCAGGCGTTTCATGTACAGCGGACCGGACACTGGCTGTTCGGAAACGTCAGAGGTCGCCGTGATATCGCCAATGGTTTCCAGCGAAGTGATCATAAAGACCAGCATCAGCGGCAGCAGCAGACTCCATTCAATGCCAAGACCGTAATAGAGCGGCGTTGGCACCATAATCAGTTCTTGTGTCATCGGTTCGTTGCTTTCTGGCAACATGCCCATAAACCACGCCAGCGCATATCCGGCCGCCATCGCAATCACCAGTGAGGCCACGCGTAAGTAAGGGTTACGTTGACGGTTAAGCAGGATAATTAAGGCTAAGACCACGCCTGCCAGCAGCAGATTTTTCGGTGCGCCGAAGGTGTTATCGCTCATGGCTGCGTAACCGCCGCCAATGGAGGTCAGCCCAACCTGAATTAGCGACAGGCCGATAATCATCACCACAACGCCAGAAACCAGCGGCGTAATAATGCGGCGCGCCAGATGCAGAACGCGGGAGATCACCATCTCGGTACAACTTGCCAGCATCAACGTGCCGAACAAAGCTGCCATCATGGTAGGAACATCAGCACCACCGGTCTTCAGCGCTGTGCCGCCCATAATCAGCGGAGCAACAAAGTTGAAGCTGGTGCCCTGAATAGACAACAACCCGGAGCCAACCGGACCCCAGGCCTTAATTTGAATAATCGATGCCACACCGGAGGCAAACAGCGACATACTAATAATGTGTTGCGTGTCTTGTGCCGGTAAACCCAGCGCCTGGCAGATTAATAGCGCTGGCGTGATCACCGCAACGAACATCGCCAGCAAATGCTGACAGGCGGCAAACAGGGTTTGAGGAAGCGGCGGACGATCTTCAAGACGGTAAATCAGTTCGCTGTTTTGAGTCTGCGCAACCGGTTGCGCATTTTCTGACTCGAGGGTGGAAACAGACATCGAAAACAATCCCGTGGTAGCAAAGCGGGCATTTTAGCTGACCGAAAGAGAAAAGCAAACGTTTGCCACATCCTCATCTAAATATTTAAATGAGATAAATGTACTTTTTTATATAACTTTTAGTTGTTTTCTGCTTAAAATCCATGCCATTTTTCTAGTTTCAGCTAAGAATTCGAACCAGGAAAGCATGACCCGATACTCGTCATATTTCGCCTTACTGCAAATGCGCGATGAAGTATGACGAGTATGAAAGAGTGATGCGGACACAAAGGAGTAACTATGTTTCATCTCGATACTTTAGCAACGCTTGTTGCCGCAACGCTGACGTTGCTGCTCGGGCGCAAGTTGGTCCATTCCGTCTCCTTTTTGAAGAAATACACCATACCGGAACCTGTTGCGGGTGGTTTATTAGTGGCGCTGGCGCTGCTGATACTGAAAAAAAGCATGGGCTGGGAAGTCAACTTTGATATGTCCCTGCGCGATCCGTTGATGCTGGCTTTCTTCGCCACCATTGGCCTGAACGCCAACCTTGCCAGTCTGCGAGCTGGTGGGCGTGTGGTGGGGGTTTTCCTGATTGTGGTTGTTGGCCTGTTGGTGATGCAAAATGCCATTGGCATTGGTATGGCTAGCCTGTTAGGGCTTGATCCGCTGATGGGGCTGCTGGCCGGTTCTATTACGCTTTCCGGCGGTCACGGTACGGGTGCTGCATGGAGTAAATTGTTCATTGAACGTTATGGCTTCACCAACGCGACAGAAGTGGCGATGGCCTGTGCAACGTTCGGTTTGGTGCTGGGCGGCTTGATTGGCGGTCCGGTGGCGCGCTATCTGGTGAAACACTCCACCACACCGAACGGTATTCCGGATGACCAGGAAGTTCCGACTGCGTTCGAAAAGCCGGATGTGGGCCGCATGATCACCTCGCTGGTGCTGATTGAAACTATCGCGCTGATTGCTATCTGCCTGACAGTGGGGAAAATTGTTGCGCAACTTTTGGCTGGTACTGCTTTTGAACTACCGACCTTCGTCTGTGTACTATTTGTTGGCGTGATTCTGAGCAACGGTCTGTCAATGATGGGCTTTTACCGCGTCTTTGAGCGAGCGGTATCCGTGCTGGGTAACGTAAGCCTGTCGTTGTTCCTGGCGATGGCGCTGATGGGGCTGAAACTGTGGGAGCTGGCTTCGCTGGCGTTGCCGATGCTGGCGATTCTGGTGGTACAGACCATCTTCATGGCGTTGTATGCCATCTTCGTTACCTGGCGCATGATGGGCAAAAACTACGATGCGGCAGTGCTGGCTGCGGGTCACTGTGGTTTTGGCCTTGGTGCGACACCAACGGCAATCGCCAACATGCAGGCGATCACTGAACGCTTTGGCCCGTCGCACATGGCGTTCCTGGTCGTGCCGATGGTCGGTGCGTTCTTTATCGATATCGTCAATGCGCTGGTGATTAAGCTGTATTTGATGTTGCCGATTTTTGCCGGTTAACCGATGAAGCGGCGGTCTTCTCACCGCCGCTTTTTACGCATTCGAGTAACGTTCTGTTTCTGGCATCCAGCGTTCTATCAGGGCTTTTGCCTGTTGTGGGTAACGTTCGTGAATATGTCGCGCCAGGCGCTGAACTTCCGGGATCATCGCCTGATCGCGCAGTAAATCCGCCACTTTAAATTCAGCATTCCCCGTCTGACGTGTACCTAACAATTCGCCAGGGCCGCGAATCTCCAGATCTTTCTGTGCAATCACAAAACCATCGTTGCTGTCGCGTAGTACCTGCAGGCGGATTTGCGCGGTTTTGGAGAGCGGCGTTTTGTAGAGCAGCACGCAGTGAGAGGCCACCGCGCCACGACCCACGCGGCCACGTAACTGGTGTAACTGCGCCAGACCCAGACGCTCCGGGTTTTCGATAATCATCAGACTGGCATTGGGTACATCAACACCGACTTCAATGACAGTAGTGGCAACCAGCAGGTGTAGCTCGCCTTGTTTAAACGATGTCATCACCGCCTGTTTCTCGGCGGGTTTCATCCGTCCGTGTACCAGGCCAACATTCAACTCTGGTAGCGCCAGTTTCAACTCTTCCCAGGTCGCTTCCGCCGCCTGCGCTTCCAGTAATTCCGACTCTTCAATCAACGTACAAACCCAGTACGCCTGGCGCCCTTCAGTCATACAGGCGTGGCGCACGCGGTCAATGATATCGATACGGCGGGTATCAGGAATAGCGACCGTAGTCACTGGCGTGCGGCCTGGTGGCAGCTCATCTATCACCGAGGTATCGAGATCGGCATACGCAGTCATCGCCAGCGTGCGGGGGATGGGCGTGGCGGTCATGATCAACTGATGCGGATGGAAGCCCTGCTGCTGGCCTTTCTCCCATAACGCCAGACGCTGATGTACGCCAAAACGATGCTGTTCGTCGATAATCACCAGCGCCAGGCCGTTAAACTGCACCTGTTCCTGGAAAATGGCGTGCGTACCAACAATCATCTGCACCTGACCGCTGGCGATGGCTTCTTGCTGAGCCAGTCGTGCTTTACCTTTCTGTTTTCCGGCGAGCCAGCCTACTTCGATACCGAGCGGTGCAAACCAGTTACGGAAGTTATTGGCGTGCTGCTCGGCGAGTAATTCGGTTGGTGCCATCAGTGCCACCTGTTTGCCGTGGGCAACCGCACGCAACGCGGCGAGGGCGGCGACCAGCGTTTTACCGGAACCTACATCGCCCTGCACCAGACGCATCATCGGCACATCCAGCGCCATATCGCGCTCGATCTCCGCCACTACGCGTGCCTGTGCGCCCGTTGGCTTGAACGGTAAGGCGGCGAGGAGTTTATTTTTCAGCGCGTCATTGGCGCTCAGCGGCTGAGCATGAAAACGTTGTGCACCGGCACGTAACGCCAACATGCTGAGGTTGTGCGCCAGCAACTCTTCCAGAATCAGCCGGCGTTGTGCCGGATGCTGCCCGGTTTCGAGATCGCTAAGCTGTAGCGTCGGCGGCGGGCGGTGCAAAGTGCGCAACGCTTCCGGTAGCGTCATCATTCCTTGTGACAGTTCCGGCGGCAGGAGTTCTTCAATGGCGCATGTGTCGAGCAGATCCAGCGCCTGGTCGGTTAATTTACGCAGCGTAGCCTGCTTTACGCCTTCCGTAGTTGGATAAACCGGTGTGAGCGTTTCCTGTAACTCTGGCGTGCTGAGATCGCCCTGTACGCGGTATTCCGGGTGGATCATCTCCGCACCATATTTGCCGCGCTTTGCTTCGCCATAGGCCAGCACGCGGCGGCCTGTCGCCAGGCTATTTTTCATTGCCGCATTGAAGTTGAAAAAGCGCATAGTGAGAATGCCGGAACCGTCGCTGATCTGGCAGGTCATCATCCGCCGACCGCCGAAGGAGATATTGCAGTTCAGCACTTCGCCTTCCACCGTGGCATAAACACCCGGCAGTAGTTCACCGATGGGGTAGAGATGTGTGCGATCTTCGTAACGCAGAGGAAGGTGTAAGAGTAAATCCTGTACGGTATGCAGGTTGATTTTCGCCAGCTTGTTACTAAGCGCTGCGCCAACGCCCGTTAGGGAACTGAGCGGGACAGCATCTAACAGGCGACCTTTCATCGCACTTACCCTGCAGCCTGCATGGTGGACCACCAGTCAGCATCGGCTTCAATCTCGCCTTGCTGATTAACGTGGGGGTAGGGCAGACCTTTGCGTTTTGCGACTTTCGCCAGCACCGGATAGCCGCCTTCAAACAGCAGGCGTTGCTGCTCGGCTTCCGGCAACATGCTGTTTTCACGCAGGTACATGCCCGCATTTTGCCGCTGGCGCTGGGCTTCGTAAAGAATGAGGGCTGAGGCAACGGAAACATTCAGCGACTGCACCATGCCGATCATCGGAATGATGATATCCTGATCCGCCAGGGCCAACGCTTCCTGCGTGATGCCCGTTTTCTCCTGTCCCATCAAAATACAGGTCGGGCGAGTGTAATCAATTTCGCGGAAATCAACAGCGTTATCAGAAAGATGGGTTGCCAGAATCTGCATGCCCTGGCCTTTCAGATGAGCGACGGCATCGCCAATGGTGCGGTGCGTTTTCACCTGTACCCAGCTGTTACTACCCGCAGCTGCCGAAGCCATGGTGCGCATCCGGCTGCCAGGCCAGACAGCATGAACTTCATGTACGCCAACGGCATCTGCGGTACGAATAATCGCAGAAACGTTATGGGGTTTGTGGACCTGCTCCATGCAGACGGTCAGATCAGGCTGCCGCCTGGCGAGCATTTCGCAGATGCGTGCATAACGTGTTGGGTTCATAAAACATTAATTTCGGTTTCGGGTGACTTTAATCACGTCTGGCATCACGCGGATTTTGCGCATGATATTCGCCAGATGCACACGGTCACGGGCGGTCAGACGAATAAAGGCGCTATAGACGCGACCATCTTTCTCTTCCGTATTCAAACTTTGAATATTCGAGGTCGTGGTGTTAATTGCCGCCGTCAGGTTTGCCAGCGCGCCCTGATGATTGAACATCTCCACCTTGATTTCGGTGATGAATTCCTGCGCCGTCTCTTTATCCCATTCAACAGCCATAAACTTCTCTGGCTCTTTCTGGTAGCCACGGATGTTACGGCAGGATTCATGGTGGATCACCAGACCTTTACCGGGGCTGACGTGGGCGATAATCGGGTCGCCAGGAATTGGGCGGCAGCATTTCGCAAAGGTGATCAGCACGCCATCGGCACCTTTAATGGGCAGATGTCCGTGACTTTGGGTTGCCGGTGGAATGGAGGCGTCCCCATGTTGCAGATTTTTCGCGACCACCACGCTCATTGCGTTACCAAGGCCGATTTCTGCCAGCAGATCGTCAAGCGTTGCCAGCTTCATGCGGTCCAGCTCGCGCTGAATATTTTCCTGCGGGATTTCATTGAGCTTACGGCTACCACCCAACGCATGGTTGAGCAGACGACGGCCCAGGCTTACAGAATCATCACGCTTGAGGTTTTTCAGCAACTGACGAATTTTGGCGCGCGCTTTCGAGCTGACGACAAAGTTCAGCCACGCGGCATTCGGGCGAGCACCCGGTGCGGTAATGATTTCAACGGTTTGACCGCTAGTAAGCGGCTGCGACAGCGGGTAAGGCTGGCGGTCGACGCGTGCGCCCACGCAGGCATGGCCGATATCGGTATGCACCGCATAAGCGAAGTCGACGGGCGTTGCACCGGCAGGCAGTTCGACAATGCGCCCTTCCGGTGTGAAAACGTAAATCTCATCCGGGAAGAGATCGGATTTAACGCTCTCGATAAATTCAAACGAGCTACCGGCACTCTGTTGCAGCTCCAGCAGGCTTTGCATCCAGCGCTGGGCGCGTATTTGCGCGGTAGTGCTGGTTTCGCCGTGCTCTTTATAAGCCCAGTGCGCGGCAACACCCATCTCCGCCATCTGATCCATATCTTCGGTACGGATCTGGACCTCAACCGGCACGCCGTGCGGGCCAATCATCGAGGTGTGCAAAGACTGATAGCCGTTCGCTTTTGGAATGGCGATATAGTCTTTCACGCGGCCCGGACGCGGCTTGTACAGGCTGTGCATCTGGCCCAGCACGCGATAACAGGTGTCAGAATCATTGACGATCACACGGAAAGCGTAGATGTCCATGATTGAGTGAAAACGCTGCTCTTTGAGCACCATTTTGCAGTAAATCGAATAAAGATGTTTTTCGCGACCACTGACGCGGCACGGTATTCCCGCTTCCTGCAAACGCCCTTCGATTTCAGAAAGAATCTTCTGGATCATCTCTTTACGGTTGCCGCGCGCGGCTTTCACCACTTCTTTGATTACGCGATAACGGTTGGGATACAGCGCCTCAAAACCCAGCTCCTCGAGTTCGGTTTTAATGTGGTGGATACCTAAACGGTGCGCCAGCGGGCTGTAAATTTCGAGAGTTTCACGGGCGATGCGGCGACGTTTGTCCGGGCGAAGTGAGCCCAGCGTGCGCATGTTGTGGGTACGGTCGGCAAGTTTGATGAGAATGACGCGGATATCCTGCACCATCGCCATAATCATCTTGCGAAAGTTTTCGGCCTGCGCCTCTTTCTTATCGCGGAACTTGAGTTTATCAAGTTTCGACACCCCCTCTACCAGCTCGGCGACGCTTTTACCAAAAAGCTGCTCCATGTCCTGGTAGGTGGCGGGTGTATCTTCAATCACATCATGCAGCAGCGCCGCCATCAGCGTTTCATAGTCGAGTTTCATCTCGGCCAGAATGCAGGCAACCGCCACCGGGTGCGTGATATAGGGTTCACCGCTTGAACGTGTTTGCCCCTCGTGAGCATCACGTGCAACGAGATACGCCTGCCGCAGACGCTTGATTTGGTCTTCCGGCAGGTAGTTTTGAATCAGCTGATTCAGGCTTTCAAACAGATACAAGGGCGACCCGCTTTGTGATTAACGACGACCTTCAGCAATAGCGGTAACGGCTTGTAATTCAGCGGCTTCCTGCTCTTGCTGTTCCTGGCGTTCGCGAACGTCGAGGATCTGGTTGTTGATCAGACCTTCTTCGATTTCGCGCAGCGCGATTACAGTGGTTTTATCGTTTTCTTCCGGTACCAGCGGATCCTTTCCGCCTACCTGCATCTGACGAGCGCGACGCGCGGCGACCAGTACCAGGTCAAAACGGTTACCAATTTTCTCTACAGCGTCCTGAACAGTTACGCGTGCCATACTTAAAAAGCTCCACAGGTGAAGAAATGACTGGGCATGATACTGAAATCAGGTTCAGTCTGCCAACAATTTGCTGATTAAAGCGTCATGACGCTGCTTTTGGCGGCTCATGCGCAGACGTTCGGCGCGAATAATGGTCTTCAAATCGGTCAACGCGGTATCGAAGTCATCATTCACAATCAGGTAATCATATTCGGCGTAATGGCTCATTTCTGCAACAGCTTGCGCCATACGCTTTGCAATGACCTCTTCGCTGTCCTGACCGCGACCGCGTAGACGGCGGTCCAGTTCGATTTTAGACGGCGGTAAAATAAAGATACTCCGCGCGTGCGGCATCTTCTGGCGAATTTGCTGCGCACCCTGCCAGTCGATATCGAGAAAAACATCGACACCGGTCGCCAGTACTTGCTCAATGGCCTCACGCGAAGTGCCATAGTAATTACCAAAAACTTCTGCGTGTTCGAGGAACGCATCTCTACTAATCATTTCTTTAAATTCATCATGATTAACAAAGAAATAATGTTCACCGTGGACTTCACCAGGACGCGGTTGGCGTGTGGTGTGTGAAACAGAAACCTGGGTGTCATACAACGGTTGGGTTTTTAATAAAGCCTGAATCAGGCTGGATTTACCCGCGCCACTGGGGGCAGAAACAATATAAAGCGTGCCTTGAGCCATGAGTATCTTTCGTATGTGATTAGCGAAATAAAGCCTACATACGAGCTTATTATACACGGCGCGGCCATGTGACGTAGCCCTTGCTCACACTTTTTGCGCAAAGTTGTTGCATTTTGCGTAGCTGCTTCCGCATTTGCCTGTGATTCACTGCAATAAAGACGATTCTCAGGAAGCGTCCTCGCAGACTCCGTTTTTGCCACTCGGCTTTGCTTTCACCACGTTGTATATCTGCCTGACTATCTACAGCGGAGGTGATGATGAAAGTATGGATGGCGATATTAATAAGTATCTTGTGCTGGCAATCATCGGCGTGGGCGGTCTGTCCGGCCTGGTCGCCAGCCAGAGCACAGGAAGAAATTTCCCGCCTGCAACAGCAAATAAAACAGTGGGACGATGACTACTGGAAGGAAGGGAAAAGTGAGGTGGAAGACGGTGTTTACGATCAGTTAAGCGCCCGTCTCACGCAGTGGCAACGCTGTTTTGGGAACGAGACTCGCGATGTGATGATGCCGCCTTTAAACGGTGCGGTTATGCATCCGGTTGCCCATACGGGTGTACGCAAAATGGCGGATAAAAACGCATTAAGTCTGTGGATGCGCGAACGTAGCGATCTTTGGGTGCAGCCAAAAGTTGATGGCGTTGCGGTAACCCTGGTTTATCGGGACGGGAAACTGAACAAAGCAATCAGTCGCGGTAATGGCCTGAAAGGCGAGGACTGGACGCAGAAAGTTCGCTTAATTTCCGCTGTGCCGCAAACCGTTAGCGGGCCTTTAGCCAACAGCACGCTTCAGGGGGAAATATTTCTCCAGCGCGAGGGGCATATCCAACAACAAATGGGGGGAATAAATGCCCGCGCAAAAGTTGCTGGCCTGATGATGCGCCAGGGGAATAGCGATACGCTAAACTCACTGGCTGTTTTTGTCTGGGCATGGCCGGATGGACCGCATTTAATGACCGATCGTTTAAAGGATCTGGCTACCGCAGGTTTTACTTTAACGCAGACGTATACCCGCGCGGTTAAAAATGCTGATGAGGTTGCGCACGTACGCAATGAGTGGTGGAAAGCAAAATTACCCTTCGTCACCGATGGCGTGGTTGTGCGAGCGGCGAAAGAACCCGAATCCCGTCATTGGTTACCGGGCCAGGCGGAGTGGCTGGTGGCCTGGAAATATCAACCTGTAGCTCAGGTTGCCGAAGTGAAGGCGATTCAGTTTGCGGTGGGTAAGAGCGGTAAAATATCGGTGGTGGCGTCACTCGCACCTGTCATGCTGGATGATAAAAAAGTCCAGCGGGTGAATATTGGTTCCGTCAGGCGCTGGCAGGAGTGGGATATTGCGCCTGGTGATCAGATCCTCGTCAGCCTTGCCGGTCAGGGGATTCCTCGCATTGATGATGTGGTCTGGCGCGGAGCAGAACGTACAAAACCGACACCACCAGAAAACCGCTTTAACTCGTTGACCTGCTACTTTGCTTCTGATGTTTGTCAGGAACAGTTCATTTCACGCTTAGTCTGGCTGGGGTCAAAACAGGTTCTGGGGCTTGATGGCATTGGTGAGGCCGGCTGGCGCGCCCTGCATCAGACTCATCGCTTTGAGCATATCTTTTCCTGGCTTTTATTAACGCCAGAGCAATTACAGAACACGCCGGGGATCGCGAAAAGTAAAAGTGCGCAGTTATGGCATCAGTTTAATCTGGCTCGTCAGCAGCCTTTTACTCGCTGGGTGATGGCAATGGGAATACCGCTAACCCGGGCGGCGCTTAATGCCAGTGATGAACGGTCCTGGTCGCAACTTTTATTTAGCACGGAACAGTTCTGGCAGCAGCAGCCGGGGACTGGATCGGGGCGCGCCAGACAGGTTATTGAATGGAAGGAAAATGCGCAAATCAAGAAGCTGGGCAGTTGGCTGGCTGCCCAGCAGATCACAGGTTTTGAACCTTAGTGACCTTCGTGGCTGTAGTAAAAGACCGGTAATCCCAGCTTAAGACGTAGCGCCAGTAAACGGGCAAAAAAGCCGAATACCAGGGTGGAGATAATCACAACATCATGGTTAGAAACATAGTGTTGCAGCGCGATGTACAGCACGGCGGAGGCAAATGAGACACCGGCATACAACTCTTTCTGGAATACCAGTGGAATGCGTTTACAGAACATATCGCGCAAAACGCCGCCAAACACGCCGGTGGTTACCGCCGCGACAACGGCAATAATTGGGCCGTGCCCCATATCCAGTGCAACCTGTGCGCCGATGATAGAAAAGACCACCAGTCCGAGCGCATCGAGCACCAGAAACACTTTGCGCAGATAAGGCATTACAGGAGCAACGATAGTGGTGAGTACTGCGGCGGTAGCGACGATAATCACATATTCCGGGTGTTTGACCCAGCCGAGCGGATAGTGGCCCAGCAGAATATCGCGCACTGACCCTCCGCCAATTGCCGTGGCGGTCGCAATAATAATTACGCCAAATGTATCCATGCGCCGTCGTCCGGCCGCCAGCGCCCCCGTCATGGCTTCGGCAGTAATGCCAACCAAATACAAAATGTGTAACAGCATGGTTCTCTCCCTAAAAATCTGTCTGGCAGGGTAGCGATTTGTGCGTATTGTCACGATTGAGATTTTTTAAGGTGAGAGGAAATTGATAACTTGTAGTTATGTGAAATCGCTATTTTCTGTAGCGTAGATGCATTCTTCTGACTTCTTGTCTGAGAAAATGCATAAGAAAAAATAGGTTAAAATTGAGGGGTGGAAAAGAAAGGTGCAATGTTTAGCCATTGTGTTCACCGCACCTGGACTTTGGCTTACGCATCGGGTATCTCAATCAACAAAAAGAGTTTTTATTTTCTGCTATTTCTTCTCTGTAATTTTTACACTGTTTTCCAACTGCTTGATGCTGACCTGCGGGGTCGGCAACTCCTCAGGCATGGTTCCGCCAAGTTCCTGAATGGTTTGCCTCACCTTGCGACCCACGTCAAAGTGTGTGGTATTAGCTTGCTGTTTTGAATTCACGCCATCCCGCTTGAGTTTTTCTTCTGTTTGGGTAGCTCGAAAGAGATTAGCCGCCAGTTCTGTTGAACCCATATGATCCAGGATCTTCTGACTCTTTTTCAGCCCCTTCCGCTGATGGATGGCTTTCTGATCTAATCCACCATACAGTCCCCGGTAACCATGATTCTGAAATATGGCGAAATCGATAGCTGTCGCTACCCCAGCTTGCTGCGCTGCCTCAACTAATTGTTTGTTATGTTCTTTCAACTCATTTCTCAGAAAAAGACGCTTTTCGTCTTCACGAAGTTGCCTGAAAGCGCCAGCTCCTGCCGTCGGGTCTGGATAGCAAAATAAGTTTGCCCTGCCGCAATAACCGGTTTCGCAGGGTCGCCGTTTTGTACTACCAGGTAACAGGCATAGCGGGAGAGATGAACATCTTCAAGTTCTCGTTGAGCCCCTGAACCTAATACAACCATTTTGGTGGTTTCAACGAAATGGTCAGATGCAGCTTGATTGCTGGCTTCGCACGCTTGAGTCGCGCGGGCCAGTACCTTTTGAAAATTGCGCCAGTCCCGATAATCCAGTAACGGTGCCAATTCTCTCGCTGACCAAAATTCTTGCCCTTCAGTGCCATAATGCCGTATTTCTTCAAAAGGTTGATGATGTTCGTTCATTGCCCACTCCATATGATATCGATTGCAAGGAAAGTAAGTTTACAACTGTGTTTATATACAGTTGTGAGTATCTCACGTTCTCACTGCGCTGGGCAAAAAAACATCGCAAAATCTGGAGCAGGCACGCAAAACAGAATTGAATGTTGCGGGGAGGAAAAATGCCGCTCTGTTTGAGTGGGCGGCATTTGTGAAGGCTGAAAAGGAAGAATTGGCGTTACGAGTTATTCAATGTTCTGGATCTGCTCGCGCATCTGCTCAATCAACACTTTCAGCTCGATGGCAGAATTCGTCACTTCGGCATTGATAGATTTCGAAGCAAGAGTGTTCGACTCGCGGTTGAACTCCTGCATCATAAAGTCCAGACGACGGCCAACCGCTTCTTTTTTCTTCAGAATGTTGTAGGTCTCTTTGACATGCGCTTCGAGGCGGTCCAGTTCTTCGGCAACGTCAATTCGTTGTGCCAGCAGAACCAACTCCTGCTCCAGACGGTTGTTTTCCAGTTGCACCTGAGCATCTTCCAGCTTCGCGACCAGACGCTCACGCTGCCATTGCAGGATTTCCGGCATATGGGCGCGGACTTTGACCACTTCGGCGCTGACGCCTTCCAGACGCTGCTCGATCAATGCTTTCAGCGCCTGACCTTCGGTTTCACGTGCGATGATAAAGTCGTCCAGCGTACCATCCAACGCCGCGAGAATTTCAGCGGCAATCGCGTCGAGATCCTGCTCCTGGGCTGCCATCACGCCCGGCCAGCGTAGAATATCAACCGGGTTGATTTCCCCTTCGTCACTCTGCATTTTTACCCAGTTCGCGGCAGTTACCAGCTGTTTAGCCAGTTTTTCGTTGAGGATCAGCTCACCTTGCGCGCTAACATCTGGCTCATAGCGCAGGGTACATTCCACTTTACCGCGCGTCAGGCGAGAACGAATACGCTCACGAACGACAGGTTCAAGGCTACGGAACTGCTCCGGCAGACGAAAGTAAGTTTCCAGATAACGCTGGTTTACCGAGCGCATTTCCCAGGTTGCGCTCCCCCATTCACCCTTGATTTCACGCCGGGCGTAGGCGGTCATACTGCGGATCATAGACGTTCCTGTTTATAAAAGGAGAGGTGGAAGGATTATAGCCATCGATGCCTTGTCAGGATAGGAATAACCGCCGGAAGTCCGTATAATGCGCAGCCACATTTGTTTCAAGCCGGAGATTTCAATATGCGTCCAGCAGGCCGTAGCAATAATCAGGTGCGTCCCGTTACCCTGACTCGTAACTATACAAAACATGCAGAAGGCTCGGTGCTGGTCGAATTTGGCGATACCAAAGTGTTGTGTACCGCCTCTATTGAAGAAGGCGTGCCGCGCTTCCTGAAAGGTCAGGGCCAGGGCTGGATCACCGCAGAGTACGGTATGCTGCCACGTTCTACCCATACCCGTAACGCGCGTGAAGCGGCGAAAGGTAAGCAGGGTGGACGCACAATGGAAATCCAGCGTCTGATCGCCCGTGCTCTTCGCGCGGCAGTAGATTTGAAAGCACTGGGTGAGTTCACCATTACGCTGGACTGCGACGTGCTTCAGGCTGATGGTGGCACGCGTACCGCTTCGATTACGGGTGCCTGCGTGGCGCTGGCAGATGCGCTACAGAAGCTGGTGGAAAACGGCAAGCTGAAAACTAATCCAATGAAAGGGATGGTAGCCGCGGTCTCTGTCGGGATTGTGAACGGCGAAGCGGTTTGCGATCTGGAATACGTTGAAGACTCTGCCGCAGAGACCGACATGAACGTAGTGATGACCGAAGACGGGCGTATCATTGAAGTGCAGGGGACGGCAGAAGGCGAACCGTTCACCCACGAAGAGTTACTCACCTTGTTGGCGCTGGCCCGAGGGGGAATCGAATCCATTGTAGCGACGCAGAAGGCGGCGCTGGCAAACTGATTTTTAAGGCGACTGATGAGTCGCCTTTTTTTTGTCTGTAGAAAAGTAAGATGAGGAGCGAAGGCATGAAACCATATCAGCGCCAGTTTATTGAATTTGCGCTTAGCAAGCAGGTGTTAAAGTTTGGCGAGTTCACGCTGAAATCCGGGCGCAAAAGCCCCTATTTCTTCAACGCCGGGCTGTTTAATACCGGGCGCGATCTGGCACTGTTAGGCCGTTTTTACGCTGAAGCATTGGTGGATTCCGGCATTGAGTTCGATCTGCTGTTTGGCCCTGCTTACAAAGGGATCCCGATTGCCACCACTACCGCCGTGGCGCTGGCGGAGCATCATGACCTTGACCTGCCGTACTGCTTTAACCGCAAAGAGGCAAAAGACCACGGTGAAGGCGGTAATCTGGTTGGTAGCGCGTTACAAGGACGCGTAATGCTGGTAGATGATGTGATCACCGCCGGAACGGCGATTCGCGAGTCGATGGAAATTATTCAGGCCAATGGCGCGACGCTTGCAGGCGTGTTGATTTCGCTTGATCGTCAGGAACGCGGGCGCGGCGAGATTTCGGCGATTCAGGAAGTTGAGCGTGATTACAACTGCAAAGTGATCTCTATCATCACCCTGAAAGACCTGATAGCTTACCTGGAAGAGAAGCCAGAAATGGCGGAACATCTGGCGGCGGTTAAGGCCTATCGCGAAGAGTTTGGCGTTTAAAGAAACTCGCCGGATGAAAAGTCATCCGGCGTCATATTACTGCAACTGTGCGGCAATTAGCGGCCAGCGGGCGTCAAAATCATCCGTCGGGCGGTATTTAAACTCGCTGCGGACAAATCGTGACAGCATACCTTCACAAAATGCCAGCAACTGGCTTGCCAGCAGGGTTTCATCGGTGGTGTAACCTTCACCCTCACGCATTCTCTTTTCACGCAATACCTGACGCAACTGCGCTTCAATACGCTCGAACAGCTGGTTGATGCGCCCTTGCAGGCGATCCTGTTCAAACATTAGTGCATGACCAGTGAGGATGCGGGTCAGGCCAGGATTACGCTCACCAAAACCGAGAAGCAGCAACACAATCAGACGCAGGCGCGCTGTGGTGTCCTTCTCATCTTTCAGAATCAGATTGATGCGAGTAATCAGGCTATCTTCGATAAACTCAATCAGGCTATCGAACATGCGGGTCTTACTGGGGAAGTGGCGATACAGTGCCGCTTCGGAAACGCCGACAGAGGCGGCCAGTTTTGCCGTCGTGATACGTTGGCTTCCATCGCTGGATTCCAGCATCAGCGCCAGAGACTGAAGTATTTCCTCGCGACGGTTCCTTTTCGCAGTTTGTTTTTCTGCCATGTTACAAAATACCCCTGAAAATAAGCACTTGCCAGGCGGCACCCACGCTATGACCGCAAACGAAATGTTTGCGGCTATGTTATGACGTTATTCGGATGCGTATGTGTTACTGACGACCAGAGTGACCAAAGCCGCCTTCACCGCGGTCGGTGGCGTCGAAATCTTCCACCAGATTAAATTCAGCCTGTACTACCGGAACAAAAATCATCTGGGCGATGCGTTCGCCAGGTTGAATGGTGAAGCTGTCCTGACCACGGTTCCACACGGAAATCATCAACTGGCCCTGATAGTCAGAATCGATCAATCCTACCAGGTTACCAAGCACGATACCGTGTTTATGTCCCAATCCGGAGCGCGGCAGCATCATTGCCGCCAGTGAAGGATCGGCAATATGAATCGCCAGCCCGGTCGGAACCAGCGTAGTGTCACCCGGAGCCAGTTCTACGGCGTCGTCGAGACAGGCACGCAGGTCAAGTCCGGCAGAGCCAGAGGTGGCATAAGTCGGGAGCGGAAATTCCTTCCCAACGCGCGGGTCCAGAATCTTAACGTCGATTTTTTTCATCATAACGGGTCACGATCTCGTCGAGTAATAATTGGCCAAGGAGCTCTTTGCGCTCAAGCGGTAAGACTTTATCTCCGTCCTGCCAGAAAAGGTGTAATGCGTTGTTGTCGCTGTTAAATCCTTGAGTTGGCTGGGAAACATCGTTCGCGCAGATCAGATCAAGGTTTTTACGGATACGTTTTTGCCGGGCGTATTCTTCCACATTATTTGTTTCGGCGGCAAATCCAACGACGTAGGGTCGATGGTCTTTTAGTGCGGCAACGCCTGCGACGATATCGGGGTTTTTAACCATTTTTATTGTTAATTCATCACCCTGCGTGGCCTGCTTTTTGATTTTTTCTGGGGCCACGGTAGCTGCGCGATAATCCGCCACGGCGGCGCAACCGATAAAAATATTTTGCTGCTGTACAGATGCATTCACGGCGGCTTCCATTTCCAGCGCAGTCATTACATCAACACGTTTAACAAACGGTGGCGTCGGTAGCGAAACCGGACCTGATACCAGCGTGACGTTCGCGCCACGACGGGCTGCTGCGGCGGCGATAGCAAAACCCATCTTGCCGGAGCTGTGATTAGAGATATAACGCACGGGATCGAGCGGTTCACGCGTCGGACCGGCGGTAATCATAATGTTCAGATGTTTCAGGTCGTTGACGGGCGAAAAATGCGCTACCGCCATATCCACAATAGTTAACGGATCGAGCATTCGTCCTGGGCCGATATCACCACAAGCCTGACTGCCGCTGTCTGGCCCCCAGATGAGCAAACCACGTGAGGCAAGCACCTCTAAATTATGCTGCGTGGCAGCGGCACGGTACATCTGCTGGTTCATGGCGGGGAGCACGGCTACAGGCGCAGGTGTAGCCAGACAAATCGTCGATACCAGGTCATTCGCCATTCCGGCAGCAACACGGGCAATTAAATCTGCCGTGGCAGGGGCGAGAATCACTAAATCAGCCCATTTACCCAGCTCAATATGGCCCATAGCGGCTTCGGCTGCCGGGTCCAGCAGACTGTCGGAAACGGGATAACCAGAAACCGCCTGCAAGCTAAGTGGGGTGATAAAGGCTTTTGCCGCTTCGGTCATGGCTACGCGGACATCGGCCCCGCGATCGCGCAAACGACGCACCAGTTCAGGGGTTTTATAGGCAGCAATACCGCCGCTAACGCCGAGAACGATTTTTTTACCGGCCAGGCTCATGATGATTTTTCCTGTTGGGTGACACCAGAAGTTGGCGATTTTATCACAATACTTTTGTTGTCGTGCCTTCACCTGAGATTCACTTTGCGAGGCGCTTTCCAGGATTGAAAACTGGCCGTCGATTTAAAGGAACGGCTATGACAGGATGCGAGCACCACAAAGGAGGTGAAGGTGAAAAACAATGCACAGCTGTTGATGCCGCGCGAAAAAATGCTGAAGTTTGGTATTAGCGCCTTAACGGATGTCGAGCTGCTGGCGCTATTTCTGCGTACCGGAACGCGCGGTAAAGATGTATTAACCCTGGCAAAAGAGATGCTGGAGAATTTCGGCTCTCTTTATGGCTTGTTAACCTCTGAATATGAGCAATTTAGTGGCGTTCATGGAATTGGCGTGGCGAAATTCGCCCAGTTAAAGGGGATTGCCGAACTGGCGCGGCGTTACTACAACGTACGGATGCGTGAAGAAAGCCCTTTACTCAGCCCGGAGATGACGAGGGAATTTTTACAAAGCCAGCTCACGGGCGAGGAGCGGGAGATCTTTATGGTGATCTTTCTCGACTCCCAACACAGGGTTATAACGCATAGCCGTCTTTTTTCCGGCACGCTAAACCATGTTGAAGTCCATCCTCGGGAAATTATCCGCGAAGCGATAAAAATAAACGCCTCGGCGCTGATCCTTGCGCATAATCACCCTTCGGGTTGTGCTGAACCCAGTAAAGCGGATAAACTCATTACTGAACGGATAATAAAGAGTTGTCAGTTCATGGATTTACGCGTGCTCGACCATATCGTGATTGGGCGTGGAGAGTATGTTTCTTTTGCCGAACGCGGCTGGATTTAACCCGCTATGCGCGATCCTTCGGGATCTTTGTCTGTTCGGGACTTGAGCACATCGCTGAGTCAGCGTATACTACGCCACCTTTGAGAATCTCGGGTTTGGCATTTGGGCCTGGCAATCGAGAGTTCACATAGAGCTGCGATGACCGGGCTGTAAAGCCTGACGAGGCGCCAATACCCCATACGAAGCTCGAGCTAATTTGATTTTTGGAGAATAGACATGTCCCGAGTCTGCCAAGTTACTGGCAAGCGTCCGGTGACCGGTAACAACCGTTCCCACGCACTGAACGCGACTAAACGCCGTTTCCTGCCGAACCTGCACTCTCACCGTTTCTGGGTTGAGAGCGAGAAGCGTTTTGTCACCCTGCGCGTATCTGCTAAAGGTATGCGTGTAATCGATAAAAAAGGCATCGATACAGTTCTGGCTGAACTGCGTGCCCGTGGCGAAAAGTACTAAGTACTTAGAGGAAATAAATCATGGCTAAAGGTATTCGTGAGAAAATCAAGCTGGTTTCTTCTGCTGGTACTGGTCACTTCTATACCACTACGAAGAACAAACGTACTAAGCCGGAAAAACTGGAACTGAAAAAATTCGATCCAGTTGTTCGCCAGCACGTGATCTACAAAGAAGCGAAAATCAAATAATTTCCGCTTTGATGTAACAAAAAACCTCGCCCCGGCGGGGTTTTTTGTTATCTGCTTGCCCCCATATTGACTGCATCTGTTCATTCCTGGAGATGCTATGCCTGAATTACCCGAAGTTGAAACCAGCCGTCGCGGCATAGAACCGCATCTCGCTGGTGCAACCATTCTTCATGCGGTGGTGCGCAACGGACGCTTGCGCTGGCCGGTTTCAGAAGAGATCTACCGTTTAAGCGACCAACCAGTGCTTAGCGTGCAGCGCCGGGCTAAATATCTGCTGCTGGAGCTGCCTGAGGGCTGGATTATCATTCATTTGGGGATGTCTGGCAGCCTGCGCATCCTTCCAGAAGAACTTCCCCCTGAAAAGCATGACCATGTGGATTTGGTGATGAGCAACGGCAAAGTGCTGCGCTACACCGATCCGCGCCGCTTTGGTGCCTGGCTATGGACCAAAGAGCTGGAAGGGCACAACGTGCTGGCCCATCTTGGACCGGAGCCGCTTAGTGACGATTTCAACGGTGAGTACCTGCATCAGAAGTGCGCGAAGAAAAAAACGGCGATTAAACCGTGGCTGATGGATAACAAGCTGGTGGTAGGCGTAGGGAATATCTATGCCAGCGAATCGCTGTTTGCGGCGGGGATCCATCCGGATCGGCTGGCGTCATCACTGTCGCTGGCGGAGTGTGAATTGTTAGCTCGGGTGATTAAAGCGGTGTTGCTGCGTTCGATTGAGCAGGGCGGTACAACGCTGAAAGATTTTCTGCAAAGTGATGGTAAACCGGGCTATTTCGCTCAGGAATTGCAGGTTTACGGGCGAAAAGGTGAGCCGTGTCGGGTGTGCGGTACGCCGATTGTGGCGACTAAACATGCGCAGCGGGCAACGTTTTATTGTCGGCAGTGCCAGAAGTAATTGATGCGCGCCGGATGGCATACCATCCGGCATAAACTCTACGCTAACTTCGCCATCAGCGCCTGATGGACATTCTCCGGCAGGAAATGGGTGACATCGCCCTGATGGCGCGCAACCTCTTTCACCAACGATGAAGAGATAAACGACCACTCTTTCGACGGCATCAGAAACACACTTTCCAGTTCTGGCATTAAGTGGCGATTCATATGCGCCAGCTGCATTTCATATTCAAAATCCGCCACCGCACGCAGGCCACGAATCAGCACCGTAGCGTGTTGATTACGGGCGAAGTTCGCCATCAAATCACTAAACCCGACCACTTCCACGTTCTCCAGATGCGCGGTTGCCTGCTGTGCCAGCTCCACACGCTCTTCAAGGGTAAACATCGGTTTTTTACTGGGACTAGCGGCAATCGCCAGAATAACGTGATCGAACATTTGCGTGGCGCGCGTCACGATATCGATATGACCATTGGTAATGGGATCGAAAGTACCCGGATAAATCGCCCGTTTTTGCATAACAACCTCAATGCGTTTTCGGTGGCAGGTAAGGTTCCAGCAGTTGAAGCAGACGCTGTAGCGCGCCCTGGTTTTGATACAGCACTTCAACGGCATGACGGCCATAGAAACTACGGTAATCGGCGTCGGTGAGTAAAGAGGAAACCTCTTTTGCAAGCGTAGTGGCATCGGTAACGGTAATCAGCCCGCTTGCCTGCTCCAGCCGCGCGCAAATGTCTTTAAAGTTAAACGTATGCGGCCCCATCAATACCGGAATAGCGTGTGCGGCCGCTTCCAGCGGATTATGCCCACCACGTTCAACCAGTGAACCGCCAACAAAGGCGAGATCGGCAATGCCGTACAGTAACATCAACTCGCCCATCGTATCGCCAACCACAACCTGCGTGCTGGTGGAGGGGACTTCCCCTGAAGATCGTGTGATATAGCTTAGTCCAGCCTGGCGGACAAGGTTAATCGCATCCGGGAAGCGTTCTGGATGACGGGGTACCAGGATGAGCAATAAATTCGGGAATTGCTGTAACAATGCCTGATGTGCGGCGATCACCACACTCTCTTCGCCTTCATGAGTGCTGGTGGCAATCCATACCGGGCGGTGTGGTGCCCATTGGCGGCGCAGCGTCACGGCTTTAGCAGCCAACTGCGGCGTTACAGAAATATCGAATTTCAGGCTACCGGTAACGGTCACCTGATTATTTTTTGCGCCCAACGCCACAAAACGAGCACCATCTTCTTCATTTTGGGCGGCAATCAGCGTAATACGACGCAGCAAGCGACGGACGAATTTACCCAGTTTGGCATAACCTGCGGCCGAGCGGGCAGAGAGTCGCGCGTTAGCGATCACCAGCGGAATTTTACGTTTATGTAGCGCCGCAATCAGGTTAGGCCATAGTTCGGTTTCCATAATCAACACCAGTTTAGGGTCGACTTTATTCAGGAAACGGTTGAGTGCATCGGGCAGGTCATACGGCAGATAAACGTGCTGAACATCCTTCCCGAAAGCCGATTGTACGCGCTCCGAACCGGTTGGAGTCATGGTTGTTACGGTAATCGGTAAATCAGGATAACGATGACGCAGTGCGCGCACCAACGGGATCGCCGCCAGAGTTTCACCGACGGAGACGGAGTGCAGCATAATGCCGCCTGGTTTTAGCGGATGGCGGTAAAAACCGTAACGTTCACCCCAGCGTTTTCGATAGGCCGGAGCCTTACGTCCGCGCACCCAGAGCCGTATCCAGATCAGCGGCTGAATAAGGTAGAGAAGGGCGGTGTAAAGCAATTCGAGCATAGTAAATAGCTGACTTATGGATGTGCTGGGGATTCTATGTATTTAGCTGTGGCTTTACCATTACTTTTCCCGTTTTTGACTTAAATAGCAATTTACCCGCCAATTCTTGCTGAACATCTATACTTTTTTTGTATTTTTATGCGATTCATTGATTTCTGCAGTACGTGCAGGAAGAAATCGCAGAGCAACAGTAAAAGAATATGGTTGCTAATGATTTTATTTGATTGATTTCTTTATTGAAAATCAACAATGTGCTTAAAAATCATTCGAGTCGGATTGCCGCGAAAGAAGTGATACACTAGCGCGTCAATATCAGTGCGGTATCAGTATTCAGGTAGCTGTTGAGCCTGGGGCGGTAGCGTGCTTTTTCTGCTTCACCTTAATCGGATAATCTCAACAAAAAGAGTTACTTGTGGATAAGCCATTTCGAAGAATTTTGCTCATTAAGATGCGTTTTCATGGGGATATGTTATTAACTACTCCCGTCATTAGTTCGCTGAAAAAAAATTACCCTGACGCAAAAATCGATGTGCTGCTTTATCAGGACACCATCCCGATCCTGTCTGAAAATCCAGAGATTAACGCGCTCTACGGCATAAAAAATAAAAAAGCAAAAGCCTCAGAAAAAATTGCCAACTTTTTCCATCTCATCAAGGTATTACGTGCCAATAAGTATGACCTTATCGTTAATCTTACCGATCAATGGATGATTGCTATACTGGTTCGCTTATTAAATGCCCGTGTGAAAATTTCCCAGGATTATCATCATCGGCAGTCTGCTTTTTGGCGTAATAGTTTCACTCATTTGGTGCCGTTGCAGGGTGGAAATGTGGTGGAAAGTAACTTATCCGTGCTGACGCCATTGGGACTTGAATCGTTGGTGAAGCAGACAACCATGAGTTACCCGCCTGCAAGCTGGAAACGTATGCGTCGCGAACTTGATCACGCTGGTGTTGGACAAAATTATGTGGTTATCCAACCTACGGCGCGGCAAATCTTCAAATGCTGGGACAACGCCAAGTTTTCCGCTGTGATTGATGCCTTACATGCTCGTGGTTATGAAGTCGTTCTGACGTCCGGCCCAGATAAAGACGATCTGGCCTGCGTCAATGAAATTGCGCAGGGATGCCAGACGCCACCAGTAACGGCGCTGGCCGGAAAGGTGACCTTCCCGGAACTTGGTGCGTTAATCGATCATGCGCAGCTGTTTATTGGCGTTGATTCCGCACCGGCGCATATTGCCGCTGCAGTTAATACGCCGCTGATATCGCTGTTTGGTGCGACAGACCATATTTTCTGGCGTCCCTGGTCAAATAACATGATTCAATTCTGGGCGGGAGATTACCGGGAAATGCCAACGCGCGATCAGCGTGACCGATATGAGATGTATCTTTCGGTTATTCCGGCGGCAGATGTCATTGCAGCTGTCGATAAATTACTTCCCTCCTCCACGACAGGTACGTCGTTATGATCGTTGCTTTTTGTTTATATAAATATTTTCCCTTTGGCGGTTTGCAGCGCGATTTTATGCGTATTGCTCAGACAGTCGCCGCCCGAGGTCATCATGTTCGGGTTTATACCCAGTCGTGGGAAGGCGAATGCCCTGATGTATTTGAACTGATCAAAGTGCCGGTTAAATCGCATACCAATCACGGGCGCAATGCGGAATATTTTGCCTGGGTGCAAAAACATTTACGTGAACACCCCGTCGATAGAGTCGTTGGATTTAATAAAATGCCGGGGCTGGACGTTTATTATGCCGCTGATGTTTGTTATGCCGAGAAAGTAGCGCAGGAGAAAGGCTTTTTCTATCGCCTGACGTCACGTTATCGCCATTATGCCGCCTTTGAGCGGGCAACCTTCGAACAGGGCAAGCCGACACAGCTGCTGATGCTGACAGATAAGCAAATCGCCGATTTCCAGAAACATTATCAGACTGAAGCGGAGCGTTTTCATATTCTGCCTCCGGGGATTTATCCTGATCGTAAATATAGCCAGCAGCCAGCCAATAGCCGTGAAATCTTCCGTAAGAAGAATGGAATAACCGAACAACAATATTTATTGTTGCAGGTTGGTTCAGACTTCACGCGTAAAGGTGTCGATCGTTCCATTGAAGCACTTGCTTCGTTACCGGATTCGCTGCGCCACAACACATTACTATATGTTGTTGGGCAGGATAAACCGCGAAAATTTGAGGCGCTGGCAGAAAAACGCGGCGTGCGCAGTAATGTTCACTTCTTCTCGGGGCGCAACGATGTCTCGGAATTAATGGCAGCGGCGGATTTATTACTTCATCCTGCCTACCAGGAAGCCGCAGGAATTGTACTGCTGGAAGCGATAACTGCAGGATTACCGGTACTAACAACAGCCGTTTGTGGCTATGCGCATTATATTGTCGATGCCAATTGCGGCGAGGCTATTGCTGAGCCATTCCGCCAGGAAACATTGAATGAGATTTTACGCAAAGCGTTAACGCAATCTTCATTGCGCCAGGCCTGGGCGGAAAATGCGCGACATTATGCTGATACACAAGATTTATACAGTCTGCCAGAGAAAGCGGCGGACATCATAACGGGTGGTCTGGATGGTTGAACTTAAAGAGCCGTTTGCCACGTTATGGCGCGGTAAAGATCCTTTTGGGGAAGTTAAAACCTTGCAGGGTGAGGTATTTCGTGAACTGGAAACTCGCCGCACTCTGCGCTTTGAAATGGCGGGCAAAAGCTATTTTCTCAAATGGCATCGCGGCACGACCCTGAAAGAGATAATCAAAAATTTACTCTCATTGCGGATGCCAGTATTAGGCGCAGACCGCGAATGGAATGCGATTCATCGACTGCGGGATGTCGGCGTTGATACTATGTATGGGGTGGCATTCGGCGAAAAAGGCATTAATCCGCTGACCAGAACCTCGTTTATTATTACCGAAGATCTGACACCAACCATCAGTCTGGAAGATTACTGTGCTGACTGGGCGACCAACCCACCAGATGTTCGCGTAAAGCGTATGCTTATTAAGCGTGTCGCGACGATGGTGCGCGATATGCATGCTGCGGGCATTAACCACCGTGACTGTTATATCTGTCATTTCCTGCTGCACTTGCCTTTTTCCGGTAAGGAAGAGGAGTTAAAAATTTCAGTAATTGACCTGCACCGGGCGCAGCTTCGCACGCGCGTTCCACGTCGTTGGCGCGATAAAGATCTTATTGGACTTTATTTTTCTTCGATGAATATTGGCCTGACTCAGCGGGATATCTGGCGGTTTATGAAAGTGTATTTTGTCGCCCCGCTTAAAGACATTCTCAAGCAGGAACAAGGGCTGCTGTCGCAAGCAGAAGCAAAAGCCACAAAAATCAGGGAAAGAACGATTCGAAAATCGTTGTAATTTCCGGAGAGAAATATGAGTGCCCACTATTTTAATCCACAAGAGATGATCAATAAGACAATCATCTTCGATGAAAGGCCAGAGGCGTCAGTGGCATCATCATTCCATGTTGCTTATGGCATTGATCAGAACTTTCTTTTTGGTTGTGGTGTTTCAATCACGTCAGTTTTGTTACATAACAACGACGTGAGTTTTGTTTTCCACGTTTTTATTGATGATATCCCTGACGCCGATATCCAGCGTTTATCCCAATTGGCGAAAAGCTATCATACCTGTATCCAGATCCATCTGGTAAATTGTGAACGGCTTAAGGTATTACCGACGACCAAAAATTGGTCTATTGCCATGTATTTCCGTTTTGTAATTGCAGATTACTTTATTGATCAACAAGATAAGATCCTGTACCTGGATGCTGATATCGCCTGTCAGGGAACCTTAAAACCGCTGATAACAATGGATCTTGCCAATAACGTTGCTGCTGTTGTTACTGAACGCGATGCTAACTGGTGGTCGTTACGGGCTCAAAGTCTGCAGTGTAATGAACTTGAAAAGGGTTACTTTAATTCAGGTGTCCTGTTAATTAATACACTAGCGTGGGCGCAGGAGTCCGTTTCTGCTAAAGCGATGTCGATGCTTGCTGATAAAGCCATCGTTTCCCGTTTAACCTATATGGATCAAGATATCCTTAATCTTATCCTGTTAGGGAAAGTTAAATTCATTGATGCTAAATACAATACGCAGTTTAGTTTAAATTATGAATTAAAAAAATCATTTGTTTGTCCAATTAATGATGAAACCGTATTAATTCATTATGTCGGCCCGACAAAACCCTGGCATTACTGGGCCGGTTATCCAAGTGCGCAACCTTTTATCAAAGCCAAAGAAGCATCGCCCTGGAAAAATGAACCGTTAATGCGGCCAGTTAACTCAAATTATGCTCGTTATTGCGCTAAGCATAATTTTAAACAAAACAAACCAATTAACGGGATAATGAATTATATTTATTATTTTTATTTAAAGATAATAAAATGATATTGAGAAAAGTTAAATGAATGAATTTATAAAAGAACGGTTTTCGTATTTAGCAGATAATAAAAAAGAAAACGTCCCAGAGCTAAATGTTTCCTACGGTATCGATAAGAATTTTTTGTATGGTGCTGGCGTTTCAATTTCTTCCGTTTTGATTAATAATTCAGATATTAATTTTGTCTTTCATGTTTTCACTGATTATGTGGATGATGATTATTTAAAGTCATTTAATGAAACAGCAAAACAATTTAATACCTCAATTATTGTATATTTAATTGACCCAAAATACTTTGCTGATCTGCCGACGTCACAGTTTTGGTCGTACGCGACATACTTCAGGGTATTGTCCTTTGAATATCTGAGTGAAAGTATTTCCACACTGCTGTATCTGGATGCCGATGTCGTTTGTAAAGGAAGTCTGAAACCTCTCACAAAAATTATATTTAAAGATGAGTTTGCTGCGGTTATTCCTGACAATGATAGTACTCAGGCGGCATGTGCAAAACGTCTTAACATTCCCGAAATGAATGGACGTTATTTCAATGCAGGCGTTATCTATGTCAATCTTAAAAAATGGCATGAAGCAAATTTGACACCGTATTTACTCACGCTTTTACGAGGGGAAACTAAATATGGCTCTCTTAAATATTTAGATCAGGATGCGTTGAATATCGCATTTAATATGAATAATATCTACCTCGCGAAGGATTTTGATACTATTTATACCCTGAAAAACGAACTTCATGATCGTAGTCATCGAAAGTATCAGCAAACCATTACCGATAAAACAGTATTGATTCACTATACAGGGATAACTAAACCATGGCATAGCTGGGCTGGATATCCGTCTGCATCATACTTTAATATCGCGCGTGAACAATCTCCCTGGAAGAAATATCCTCTTAAAGAGGCGCGGACTGTTGCAGAAATGCAGAAACAATATAAGCATCTGTTTGCCCATGGTGAGTATATTAAAGGTATAACTTCATTAATTAAGTACAAGCTTAAGAAATAAATTACTCTTATGATTACAAGTATACGCTATCGCGGCTTCTCATTTTATTACAAAGATAACGATAATAAATATAAAGAAATCTTTGATGAAATACTGGCCTATAATTTTAAAACAGTAAAAGTATTACGTAATATTGATGATACCAAAGTATCGTTGATTGATACGAAATATGGTCGCTATGTTTTTAAAGTCTTTGCCCCGAAAACGAAAAGGAATGAACGTTTTTTAAAATCTTTTGTAAAAGGTGACTACTATCAGAATTTGATCGTTGAAACCGATCGTGTCAGAAGTGCAGGTCTTACTTTTCCTAATGATTTTTATTTTCTGGCTGAGCGTAAAATTTTCAACTATGCCAGTGTTTTTATCATGCTTATCGAGTATGTCGAGGGCGTAGAGCTCAATGATATGCCGATTATTCCAGAAGATGTTAAAGCAGAAATTAAGGCTTCAATGGAAAAATTGCATGCCTTAAATATGCTATCGGGCGACCCACACCGGGGTAACTTTATCGTTAGTAAAGATGGTGTCAGGATAATTGACCTATCCGGTAAAAGCTGTACGGCAGAGCGGAAAGCCCGTGATCGTCTGGCCATGGAACGTCACCTGGGTATTGCCAACGAAATAAAAGATTATGGCTACTATTCAGTAATCTACAGAACCAAACTACGCAAATTTATTAAAAAATTAAAAGGCAAAGCGTAAACCACACAGTCAAAACGGAACCAACATGGATTTATTAGCTGAGAGTATTACTGAAGTCGCTGTCTCTGGGGAAATTGCTAACACCGATCGTGTGTTAAATATCGCTTACGGTATTGACCGCAACTTTTTATTTGGTGCGGCAGTATCTATGCAATCAGTTGTTATGCATAACCCGGACCTTGCGGTTAAGTTTCATCTCTTTACTGACTACATTGATGAAGATTATCTACAACGTGTTAATGCTTTTACCAGCAAAAATGCTAACGTTGAAGTAAGAATTTATAAAGTATCCAGTGCCTTTATTGATATCTTCCCCAGCCTGAAACAGTGGTCTTATGCAACATTCTTCCGTTTAGTTGCGTTCCAGTATCTGAGTGAAACTATTGAAAATCTGTTATATATCGATGCTGATGTCATCTGTAAAGGCTCATTAGCTGGATTGCTTGATATTAATTTTGATGGTGATAAGTTCGCGGCTGTTATTAAAGATGTGCCTTTTATGCAGGAAAAACCAGCGAAGCGTCTGGCTATAGAGGGACTTCCAGGGAATTATTTCAACGCCGGTGTAGTATATCTGCAGCTTGAAGCATGGGCGAAAAATGATTTTATGAATAAAGCCATTGCTATGCTGGCAAGTGACCCGCAGCACACGAAATATAAATGCCTTGATCAGGATATTTTAAATATTCTGTTCTTTAGTCATTGTATTTTTATTAGCGGCGATTATGATTGCTTTTATGGCATTGACTATGAGTTAAAAAATAAAAGCGATGAAGATTATAAAAAGACCATTACCGATGATACTAAGCTGATTCATTATGTTGGCGTAACGAAGCCCTGGAACGACTGGACGAATTATCCCTGCCAGAAGTATTTTAATGAGGCTTATCAGGTTTCTTGCTGGAATGATGTGGCGTTTATTCCAGCCACGAATGAAAAGCAGTATCAAGTGAAATACCAACATGCAAAGAAAAATGGTGATACGTTTAACGCTTTTATTTACTTCATTAAATTCAAATTAAATAAGTATAAAAGAAAACTATTTAGGCAATAATAAAAATCATGGATGTCTGAGTTACAATAATAATTAAGGATGAGTACTATAATATTTTATTAGTTCAGGCAAGAGAACACGATGAGCAATGATTACCCTTTAGTATCCATAATAATACCGACGTATAATTCATCTGATTACATTACTGAAACTCTAACGAAATTAGAAAAACAAACTTACCCAAATTTTGAAATTGTTATTGTTAATGATGGTTCTAAAGATAACACATCAAATGTTTTGAGAGAGTATGGGTTAACCCACTCTCGATTAATTATTCTCAATAAAGAAAATGGCGGTGTTTCGTCTGCCAGGAATACAGGTATCCGCAAGGCGCAAGGACAGTTTATATGTTTTATGGATGATGATGATGAGATAGATCCTAACTATCTGCTGAAGATGTATTCCAGACAACATGAGACGGGAGGGGATGCGATTTATTGTGGGCTTTATGGCCATCATATAAAAAATGGTGTTACTTACTCACCTATAAATACAGATTTTAATGAAGGGTCTTTACTTTTCGATTTTTTTTATAAAAAGGTCAGATTCCATATAGGGTGCTTGTTTATAAGAAAACAACTCCTGGAAGATAATAATCTTTTTTTTGATGAAGATTTACGACTAGGAGAAGATCTGGATTTTATCTATCGACTGCTAATTACATGCGATATGTGTGCGGTTCCATATTATATGTATAAGCATAACTATAGAGAAAATTCCTTAATGAACTCATGTAGAACCATCACTCATTATCGACATGAGTCATTTGCGCACGAAAGAATCTACTCTTCTGTGATGCAGTTATACAAAGGTAACCGGAAAGAAGAAATTCATACATTATTGAGTAAAAATAGAATTTATCATAAAACTCGTTATTTATGGAATGTTCTACTTAATGGCGATTTTGAATTATTAAATCAATTAGTTGAAAGCAATGAAAAAGAATTGAAAGATTGTAATCTTCTTGGCAAGAGAGATAAGAGGCGAGCAAAAATATTAGCATCAAAAAACTATATTCTCTGGGGGATGGTAAGACTGGTAAGTAGAAAAAAGAATAAACGTTAGGTCTTGCATTAAATAACCCATCCTCGTAACATAGGTTGAAATTATATGTCGTTTTGTTGGAATGAAATTAATTCTGGTGTCAAGTCTTTAATTCTCATATTATGTATGTTGTCTTTAATGACTTTGTCTTTGTGGGATGATGTTGCAACAAAGTTTCTTCATGCAGCTGGAATTATATCTGCATTATATTTTCTAGCGTCACCAAAAAAAACAATAACTAATAATCCTACTTTGTTAATTTTCATCTCATTATGTCTTTTGGGTATCGTTAATATCATCTGGTATTCACATTATAAAGTTTCAGGCTCGGTTTATACCAATGCATATCGTGGCCCAATGGAAACTGGAAAAATTGCCTTGTGTAGTGCTTTTATTTTCTTAGTTCTTTTTGCTAAAGATGAGATGAGAACCAAAATAAAATTTGGGAAACTAATTCTGTTCGCATCCTTGGCAACGCAGTTACTTTTTTTTGCGCATGCCATGTGGCAACATTTCTATTTAAACGTCGACCGTGTTGCATTATCAGCTTCCCACGCTACAACAGCAGGCTACATCATCCTTTTCCCTTCTTTACTGGCATCAATTCTCATTTTAAAATCCGACTTTAGACATAAAACAACATTATATACAATTAACTTCATGCTTAGCTTATGTGCTGTTATAGTAACTGAAACGCGTGCAGCCATATTAGTGTTTCCATTCTTTGCGTTACTATTAATCGTAATGGATAGTTATATTAATAAGCGAATTAATTATAAGTTATATTGTTTTATTGCGATTGCATTATTAGCAGGTGTATTTTCTTTTAAAGATACATTACTTACGAGAATGAATGACTTAAATAGGGATTTAGTTAATTATTCGCATGATAACACCAGAACTTCAGTCGGTGCCCGTCTGGCAATGTATGAAGTTGGTTTAAAAACATATTCTCCAATAGGACAATCACTGGAAAAACGCGCGGAAAAAATACATGAACTAGAAGAGAAAGAGCCTAGATTAAGTGGCGCTTTACCCTTTGTAGATTCTCATTTGCATAACGATCTCATAGATACGTTATCAACGCGTGGTATTCCTGGAGTAGCATTAACAATTTTAGCCTTTTCAGCAATATTCATATATGCCTTAAGAACTGCTAAAGAACCTTATATTTTAATCTTGCTTTTTTCACTACTGGTAGTAGGCCTAAGTGATGTAATACTCTTTTCTAAACCGGTTCCGACTGCTGTGTTTGTCACCATAATATTGCTTTGTGCTTATTTTAAAGTACAATCGGACCAATGTTTATTAGATAAGTAATGAATATGTGAAATAAAATCAGCAAGGAAGCTGATTTTATTTCAAAATTATCTATTAAAGAGTTGTAATTTAAATCATGGCAGCTTTTTCAGCGTTTTCTTCAATGAATTGCTTAACAGCATTTGCTGTCAATTGAGACAACTCATTCCCCGGAGCCCTACAAACCATCTGATTCTTCCCATACCCACCAATTAATCCCGGATCGGTAGGTCCATAAACCGTGATATTGGGTCTATCCAGTGCCGCCGTTAAATGGCTTAACCCCGTATCCACCGACACTACAAATTTAGCCCCAGCCAGTACGCGGGCAACGCCTTCCAGACTCATCTTCGGCAATACTTCAACATAAGCAAATCCTTCCGCCAGTCGTTTCGCCCGTTCTTCCTCATGCGGCGCGCCCCACGGAAGTTTAATCCGTATTCCTGAATCAGCCAGTAAACCAATCAATTCTCGCCAGTGTTCTTCCGGCCAGTGTTTATCATCTCGGGTTGTTGCATGAAGAAATACGGCATATTCGCCAGCATCTGTAGGCAGGTTCGTCAGGAAATGCTGTGCGATAGCATAATCGCCCTGGGTTTGTGGTTTGCTATAGCCCAGACTTTTGGCAAACAGTTCGCGGGTGCGTTCTACGGCGTGCTGCTGTTTTGCAATATGATGTTTACGATTGTAAAACAGGCTGGCTAACGGTTCGCGAGCGGTTTGCCAGTCCATTCCATGCTTTACGCCATGCGCCAGACGCGTCACCAGCGCCGCGCTTTTTACCAGCCCCTGGGCGTCGATAACTGCGTCATAGTTCTTTGCTTGTAGCGCTTCACGAAACGCTTTGCGTTCAGCTTTTATGGGAGCCGAGAACCAGGCTTTACGCCAGCGACGTATTGCCACAGGAATAACTCGCTCAACGGCAGCGTGCCAGGAAGGAATCTGTGCGAACCCTTCTTCCACCACCCAGTCAAACTTAATCCCTGGGATTGCCTGCTGGGCATCAGTGAGTGCGGGCAGCGTGTGGAGAACATCGCCCATCGACGATGTTTTAACGATCAGAACCCGCATCCGTCAGGCTTCCTCTTGTAACAATAGCGCGTTGAGTTCTTCCAGTACGCGCTGGGGAGTAATGTCGATCAAGCTCTGGTGATAACCCTCCGCAGCGTCACCTTTACGCACTTTGTGATAGCCGGTAATCAGGCGGATCACGCGTGCTTTATGGGATAGCGGTGGTGTGAAGTCCGGGCTGCTTGGTCCATACAGGGCAACCAGCGGACGATTGAGCGCCGCCGCAACGTGCATCAGACCAGAATCGTTAGTAACAATGGCTTTACAGGCTGCAATCAGGATAACCGCTTGATCAAGCTGTGTTTCTCCCGCCAGATTCCGACACCATGCCTGCTGCTCTGTATTCAAAGCGGCAAGAATCTCATTGCCCGCCTCATGATCTTTCGCCGAGCCAAACAGAACCACCTGATAACCTTCATCAATCAGCTGCTTTGCCAGCTCCGCATAGTGGTAGTGTGGCCAGCGTTTTGCCGGACCAAACTCCGCACCCGGGCAAAAACCAATCATCGGACGTTCTGATGAAAGCGAAAATTGATTACAGGTATATGATTTTTCACCTTCGCTCACCTGCAACTGCGGCCATAACAATGGCTGCGGCAGATCTTGTGCGGTACGCATAATACCTTTGTCATAGGCCAGCGCGACATAGCGTTCCACCATTAGCGGCCAGGCTTCTTTATCGAGCACGCGTACATCGTTGAGTAAACCGTAGCGCATCTCGCCGCGCCAGCCGGTGCGATGAGGAATACCTGCGAAGAAAGGCACTAATGCGGATTTGAAGGAGTTAGGTAAGACGTAGGCGCGGTCGTAGCGCTTTTCACGCAGACTATGACCCAGTTTGCGGCGTTCGCCGATTTCCAGCGCTCCGTGACCGAGAGGCATAGGGATCGCTTCGTTAACTTCCGGCATCCGCGATAATAATGGACGGCACCATGCCGGTGCCATCACGTCGATTATCGCCTGGGGATAGCGCGCCTGGAGCGTGCGATAGAGACTTTGCGACATCATCATGTCGCCAACCCAAGACGGGCCGATCACCAGTATTTTCATGCAGAGCTCTTATGCGTCACGATTCAGCCAGGCCATGTATTCCGTTACGCCTTCGGCAACGGTTTTGAACGGTTTATCGTAACCCGCCGCGCGCAGATTCGTCAGATCTGCCTGAGTGAACGCCTGGTAGCGGCCTTTCAGTTTATCCGGGAACGGAATGTATTCGATTTGGCCTTTCTTGTGATAAGCAAGCGTAGCATCTGCTACTGCCTGGAAGGATTCCGCACGACCGGTGCCGAGGTTGAAGATGCCGGAAACGCCATTTTCCAGGAACCACAGGTTTACATCTGCCACGTCGCCCACATAGACGAAGTCACGTTTAAAGTTCTCGCTACCTTCGAACAGCTTCGGTGATTCACCGTTATTAAGCTGGGTGTTGAGATGGAAAGCGACGCTCGCCATGCTGCCTTTATGGCCTTCACGCGGTCCATAAACGTTGAAATAACGGAAGCCAACAATCTGTGAGTTCGCTTCAGGCAGGATTTGGCGAACATATTCATCAAACAGGAATTTTGAGTAACCGTAGACATTCAACGGTTTTTCATATTCGCGGGATTCAATAAAGTCGGAGGTGCGTCCACCGTAAGTGGCTGCGGAAGAGGCATACAGGAACGGGATTTCGCGCTCCAGACAGTAGTGCAGCAGCTCTTTGGAGTATTGATAGTTGTTATCCATCATATACTTGCCGTCCCACTCGGTGGTGGAAGAGCACGCGCCTTCGTGGAAAATCGCTTCGACATCGCCGAACTCTTCGCCAGCCATAATCTGGATCAGGAAGTCTTCCTTATCCATATAGTCCGCGATATCCAGATCCACCAGGTTCACAAACTTGGTGCCGTCTTTCAGGTTGTCCACCACCAGAATATCGGTGATGCCTTTATCATTCAGGGCTTTAACGATGTTGCTTCCGATAAAGCCCGCGCCGCCGGTAACGATGATCATAACTGTAACCTTCGAATTATGGAGTCAGAGACAATCTCAGACACGAATACTTCTATCATATCACTACATGACGTTGGCTTCAGCCATTCACCAAAAGTGAGGGGGCTGGACGTTATTTATCCTGAATTTTGCAGAAGTGTTAACGCGTCATCTCGTCGCGACCTATAAGTTTGGGTAATATGTGCTGGAATTTGCCCTGTCTGGAGAATCGCAATGCGTGGAGAATTTTATCAGCAGTTAACCAACGATCTGGAAACCGCACGGGCGGAAGGGTTGTTTAAAGAAGAGCGCATTATTACGTCTGCGCAGCAAGCAGATATCACTGTGGCTGATGGAAGCCACGTCATTAACTTTTGTGCCAACAACTATCTCGGACTGGCGAATCATCCGGATCTGATTGCGGCGGCAAAGGCGGGAATGGATTCTCACGGTTTCGGCATGGCTTCGGTGCGTTTTATTTGCGGCACTCAGGACAGCCATAAAGAGCTTGAACAAAAACTGGCGGCATTCCTGGGGATGGAAGATGCGATTCTCTACTCTTCCTGCTTTGATGCTAACGGCGGCCTGTTTGAAACGCTGCTGAGCGCGGAGGACGCCATTATCTCCGACGCACTGAACCACGCGTCTATTATTGATGGTGTGCGTCTGTGTAAAGCTAAACGCTATCGTTATGCCAACAACGATATGCAGGAGCTGGAAGCACGTCTGAAAGAAGCGCGTGAAGCCGGTGCGCGTCATGTGCTGATTGCCACCGATGGTGTGTTCTCGATGGACGGCGTGATTGCCAACCTGAAGGGCGTTTGCGATCTGGCAGATAAATACGATGCCCTGGTGATGGTAGACGACTCCCACGCGGTCGGTTTTGTCGGTGAAAATGGTCGTGGTTCCCATGAATACTGCGATGTGATGGGGCGTGTAGACATCATTACCGGTACGTTGGGTAAAGCATTGGGCGGGGCTTCTGGTGGTTATACCGCGGCGCGCAAAGAAGTGGTTGAGTGGCTGCGCCAGCGTTCTCGTCCGTACCTGTTCTCCAACTCGCTGGCACCGGCGATTGTCGCCGCATCCATCAAAGTGCTGGAGATGGTCGAAGCGGGTAGCGAGCTGCGTGACCGTCTGTGGGCGAACGCGCGTCAGTTCCGTGAGCAAATGTCGGCGGCGGGTTTTACCCTGGCGGGAGCCGATCACGCCATTATTCCGGTCATGCTTGGCGATGCGGTAGTGGCGCAGAAATTTGCTCGTGAGCTGCAAAAAGAGGGCATTTACGTCACCGGTTTCTTCTATCCGGTCGTTCCTAAAGGTCAGGCGCGTATTCGTACCCAGATGTCTGCGGCGCATACCCCTGAGCAAATTACGCGTGCAGTAGAAGCATTCACGCGTATTGGTAAACAACTGGGCGTTATCGCCTGAGGGTGTGAGATGAAAGCGTTATCCAAACTGAAAGCGGAAGAGGGCATCTGGATGACCGACGTTCCTGTACCGGAACTCGGGCATAACGATCTGCTGATTAAAATCCGTAAAACAGCCATCTGCGGGACTGACGTTCACATCTATAACTGGGATGAGTGGTCGCAAAAAACCATCCCGGTGCCGATGGTCGTGGGCCATGAATATGTCGGTGAAGTGGTAGGTATTGGTCAGGAAGTGAAAGGCTTCAAGATTGGCGATCGCGTTTCTGGCGAAGGCCATATCACCTGCGGTCACTGTCGCAACTGTCGTGGCGGTCGTACCCATCTGTGCCGCAACACGATCGGCGTCGGTGTTAACCGTCCGGGCTGCTTCGCCGAGTATCTGGTGATTCCGGCGTTCAATGCCTTCAAAATCCCGGACAATATCTCCGACGACCTGGCTTCCATTTTTGATCCCTTCGGTAACGCTGTGCATACCGCGCTGTCGTTCGATCTGGTTGGCGAGGATGTGCTGGTCTCTGGTGCAGGTCCGATAGGTATTATGGCTGCGGCGGTGGCGAAACACGTTGGTGCACGCAATGTGGTGATCACTGATGTTAACGAATACCGCCTTGAGCTGGCACGCAAAATGGGTATCACCCGTGCGGTTAACGTCGCTAAAGAAAACCTTAATGATGTGATGGCAGAACTGGGCATGACCGAAGGCTTTGATGTCGGTCTGGAAATGTCCGGTGCGCCGCCAGCGTTTCGTACCATGCTCGACACCATGAACCACGGCGGTCGTATTGCGATGCTGGGTATTCCACCGTCCGATATGTCTATCGACTGGACCAAAGTAATCTTTAAAGGCTTGTTCATTAAAGGTATTTACGGTCGTGAGATGTTTGAAACCTGGTACAAGATGGCGGCGCTGATTCAGTCTGGCCTCGATCTCTCGCCGATCATTACCCATCGTTTCTCTATCGATGATTTCCAGAAGGGCTTTGATGCCATGCGTTCGGGCCAGTCCGGGAAAGTTATTCTGAGCTGGGATTAACACGAACAAGGGCTGGTATTCCAGCCCTTTTGCCTGAGGATAATCCGTTAAATATGTAAAATCCTGTCAGTGTAATCAAGATATCGTAATTGCACTGATCTCTTATATAGCTGCTCTCATTATCTCTCTACCCTGACGTGACTCTCTCACCGGTAAAAATAATATCTCACAGGCTTAATAGTTTCTTAATACAAAGCCTGTAAAACGTCAGGATAACTTCAGAGGTCGTCGGTAATTTATGATGAACAGCACCAATAAACTTAGTGTTATTATTCCGTTATATAATGCGGGCGATGATTTCCGCACTTGTATGGAATCTTTAATTACGCAAACATGGACTGCTCTGGAAATCATTATTATTAACGATGGTTCAACGGATAATTCTGTTGAAATAGCAAAGCATTACGCAGAAAACTATCCGCACGTTCGTTTGTTGCATCAGGCGAATGCTGGCGCATCGGTGGCGCGTAATCGTGGGATTGAAGTGGCAACGGGAAAATATGTCGCTTTTGTCGATGCTGACGATGAGGTCTATCCCACCATGTACGAAACGCTGATGACCATGGCGTTAGAGGACGACCTCGACGTGGCGCAGTGCAACGCTGATTGGTGTTTTCGTGAAACGGGTGAAACCTGGCAATCCATCCCTACCGATCGCCTTCGCTCAACCGGTGTATTAACTGGTCCGGACTGGCTGCGGATGGGGCTTTCTTCCCGCCGTTGGACACACGTGGTCTGGATGGGGGTTTATCGCCGCGATGTTATTGTTAAAAATAACATTAAATTTATTGCCGGATTACATCATCAGGATATTGTCTGGACAACAGAATTTATGTTTAACGCGCTGCGTGCGCGATATACCGAGCAATCATTATATAAATATTATCTGCATAATACGTCAGTGAGTCGGTTGCATAGACAAGGGAATAAAAACCTTAATTATCAACGTCACTATATTAAGATTACCCGCCTGCTGGAGAAATTAAATCGAAATTATGCCGACAAAATTACGATTTATCCGGAATTTCATCAGCAAATAACTTACGAAGCATTGCGTGTTTGCCATGCGGTGCGCAAAGAGCCGGATATTATTACCCGCCAACGGATGATTGCCGAGATATTTACTTCCGGTATGTATAAGCGCCTGATTACTAATGTGCGCAGCGTGAAGGTGGGTTACCAGGCGTTACTGTGGTCTTTCCGCTTATGGCAATGGCGCGACAAAACGCGGTCGCACCATCGCATTACGCGTAGCGCCTTTAATTTGCGCTAGCGTTAAGTTTTGCCGCTTCGGGCTGTTTGCCCCAGCCTTGCCACTGATGCTGGAAGTAAACGATCAGCGTGCTCTGGCTGATGCTTTCGCTTAATACTTCAAAGAAGCGATTAGCATAAACAGGTTCCAGCGGCTTCTTCGGTTTGCACAGCTTCACGCCACGGAATGGATTACGCGGTGTGTCGGGCACAGTGTTTTTCGGCGGTGTAGACGTATCAACCTGCGGTTCATTCAGCAAGCTGCTGGCTTTCACCAGCGTAATGTCTGGCGGCAGGTTATAAACCATCTGTTGTAGCACGCGTACCGTTGAAGGGTGAGGATGCCCAATGGCAATGGTTGAACCGTTGCGACGTGCCAGGTCAATTGCGCGATTAAATTGCACACGGATGTCCGCTTCATTTTGCGAATCGTCGAGGAACACCTTCCGTTTGATCACCTTCACGCCAGTGCCTTGCGCGGCGCGCATCGCCTGGGTATTACCGATGGTTACGCTGTCGAGGAAGTAAAGATTGTAACGCTCCAGCGCCTGCATCACTTTCTGCATACCAAACAGGTTAGAGGTCATCTTGCTGCCCATGTGGTTGTTGATCCCCACGGCATAGGGCACGTTATTGACCGCACTACGAATAATGCGCTCAATTTCGTCGCTGCTCATCTCCGGGCGTAGCGTATTTTTCTCCAGCGGCTGTTTACTCAGTGGTGCCATCGGTAGATGAATCAACACTTCGTGACCGCTGTTATGCGCTTTGGTCGCCATCTCTCTGGCGTGCGGTGAATCGGGTAATACAGCGACGGAGATAGCGGAAGGCATCGCCAGCACCTGGTTTTCGTTGTGCGGGCGATACCCAAAATCATCAATGACGATGGCAAGTTTGCCAGCAATTACGGGGGAGGAGAGCGCCAACAGAGCGGCAAATGCAAGAACGTTACGACGAAATGGAAACAAAACTTATCTTCCCAACCACGGCTGTGGATTGACCGCCTGACCCTGGCGGCGAATTTCGAAATAGAGTGAAGGCCGACCCTGACCGCCACTGCTGCCCACCAGTGCAATTGGCTGGCCCGCGCGAACCTGCGAACCAACGCTCACCAGTGCGCTCTGATTATAGCCGTAAAGACTCATGTCGCCTTTACCATGCTCAACCACCACCACCAGACCGTAGCCTTGCAGCCAGTCAGCCAGAATCACCCGGCCGTCGGCAATCGCTTTAACTTCAGTACCTTCAGAGGCACCAATCACCATCCCTTTCCAGCGTAATTCACCCTGTAGCTGTTCGCCATAGCGATGCAGCGTCGGCCCGCGAACTGGCCAGAATGCCTGACCGCGCGGTGCGCCCAGACCACCGGTACGGGACATCAGCGATTTTTCGCTTTCGGTCGGCTTGTAGGTGGTGCCTTTGCGCGTCGCTTCTTTCTGGCGGTCGCGAACCGCCTGGGCTTCGCGCGCTTCACGTTCAGCACGCGCTTTCGCCGCAGCTTCCGCACGGGCAATGCTGTTACGCAGGCGGGATTCGTTGGCGCACAGCTCGCTCAACTGTTGCTGACCTTGCTGGATGGAAGACTCCAGCCCTGCCAGCGTCTTTTTACGCTCGCTCAACGCCTGGGTCAGCTTCGCCTGTTGGGCGCGCTGCTCATATAAAAGCGTTTGTTGCTCGCTTTGTTTCTCTTCCAGTTCGGCACGCTGCATAGCGACTTCTTCACGCGTTTGTTTCAACTGAGCAATGGTTTCTTGTCGCGCCTGGTTGAGATAGCCGAAATAAGCCTGTAACCGCTGCCCACGCTGGCTTTCTTCACCGCTGAGAATCAGCTGAATACCGGTATGTTCACCCTGACGAAACGCGGCATCCAGTTGTGCGGCGAGGCTGCGCTCCTGGGCGGCTTTTTGCTGCTCCAGTTTGGCAATCGACGCGTTCATCTCATCAATCTGTTTATTCAGTTGATTAAGCGTGTTTTGCGTTTCGCGCAGTTTACGGGTGGCTTCAGAGATCGCTTCTTCCTGCTTTTTCAATTGTGCGAGCAGGCTTGCGCGTTGTTGTTGCTTTTGGCGTACCGCGCGCTCTTTCGCGGCGATGTCAGCCTGAATGGATTTGAGTTGGTCACGCTCATCCGCGTGGGCGGAAAAGGCGCACAACAATACGCCAGCGCTCAGAACGCTGGCGTAGATGATGGGCCTGATTGCAAACCTGCGCGGTTTCACGGCCCGTGTCATGGTATTAATCGCCTTTCCCCTCATGGGGAGGGATTATTCCACGATGAACAGCGGCTTACCAGTCATCTCTTGCGGGATTTCCATACCCATCAGCGACAACATGGTCGGCGCGATGTCAGAAAGTTTGCCGCCTTCAACCGCTTTCACGTTCTTATCACCAACGTAAATCAGCGGAACTGGCAGGTTGGTGTGTGCCGTGTGTGCCTGACCCGTTGCCGGATCGCGCATCTGTTCAGCGTTACCGTGGTCAGCGGTGATCAGCAGTTGTCCACCCACGGACTCAACCGCTTTCGCGACTTCTTCCACGCAGTGATCCAGCGCTTCAACCGCTTTAACCGCCGCTTCCATCACCCCGGTGTGACCTACCATGTCGCCGTTCGGATAGTTACAGATAATGGTGTCGTATTTGCCGCTCTTGATTGCCGCAACCAGTTTTTCGGTCAGCTCTGCGGAGCTCATTTCCGGTTGCAGATCGTAGGTAGCCACTTTCGGTGAGTTGATCAGAATGCGATCTTCGCCTTTGAACGACTCTTCTACGCCACCGTTGAAGAAGAAAGTAACGTGGGCATATTTTTCGGTTTCGGAAATACGCAGCTGAGTTTTGTCGTTTTTCGCCATCCACTCGCCGAAGGTGTTAACCAGGGAAGCGGGTGGGTAAGCCACTGCGGTTTTGATGTCGGCAGCGTATTCGGTCAGCATCACGAAATCGACGTTAACCACTTTCTTACGCGCGAAGCCATCGAAATCAGCGTTCACGAAAGCACGAGTGATTTCACGCGCGCGGTCAGCACGGAAGTTCATGAAAATCAGCGCATCGCCGTCTTCCATTGCCGCATCTGGCTGACCTTCTGCACGAATAACGGTCGCTTTCACGAACTCGTCGTTTTCGTCGCGAGCATAAGCAGCCTGCAAACCGGCAACGGCGGTATCGGCCTGGAACTCACCTTGCGCCAGAGTCAGCAGGTCATAAGCTTTTTCAACGCGATCCCAACGGTTATCGCGGTCCATCGCGTAGTAACGACCAATGATGGACGCTACGCGGCCTTTACCCAGCGCGGCAAATTTCTCTTCGAATTTTTTCAGCGAGGATTCAGCACTGCGCGGCGGAGTGTCGCGACCGTCAAGGAATGCGTGTAGGTAGATTTTTTCTGCGCCGCGTTCAGCTGCCAGTTCTACCATCGCCATGATGTGATCTTCGTGGCTGTGTACACCACCTGCGGAGAGCAGACCCATAATGTGTACTGCTTTGCCTGCGTTTTTCGCTTTATCTACTGCACCAGTCAACACCGGATTAGCAAAGAAAGCGCGATCTTTGATTTCAACGTCCAGACGAGTCAGGTCCTGATACACGATGCGGCCGGCACCCAGGTTAACGTGGCCTACTTCGGAGTTGCCCATCTGACGGTCAGGCAGACCGACTTCCAGACCGGAAGCATCGATCAGGGTATGCGGACGATTGGCCCACAGTGCATCCATTACCGGGGTTTTAGCACTAAAAATGGCGTTATCCTGCTGTTCTTCGCGATAGCCATAGCCATCCAGAATCACCAGTACCATAGGTTTTTTAGAAACCGACATTGCGACAACCTCATACTCAAGAGTCAAAATTTGCGTAATTTTACTACAGCTGAATCGATAAAATAGCCTCTGAAGATCAAAATATACGACCGCTCGCGGCAAGCAGATGCCAGATTTACGCTTTTTTTTCGTAGCGCCCCGCAAAATTGCATTCCAGTTAACGCGCTGGCTGTATTTGCCGCAACGCGCAGGTATACTCCTTTCCTGGTTTTTTTAATCACTACGTCGGGAGTTGTTACCCCCCATGCAAGAAATTATGCAATTTGTTGGCCGTCATCCCATACTGAGTATCGCCTGGATCGCGTTACTGGTGGCGGTTCTTGTGACTACGTTTAAGAGCCTGACCTCGAAAGTGAAGGTGATTACTCGTGGTGAAGCTACGCGTCTGATCAACAAAGAAGACGCTGTGGTTGTGGATTTACGTCAGCGTGATGACTTCCGTAAAGGCCATATCGCAGGTTCTATCAACCTGTTGCCGAGCGAAATCAAAGCCAACAATGTTGGTGAGCTTGAGAAGCACAAAGACAAACCGGTTATCGTGGTAGATGGTTCTGGCATGCAGTGCCAGGAGCCAGCAAACGCGCTGACGAAAGCTGGTTTTGCGCAAGTATTCGTACTGAAAGAAGGCGTCGCTGGCTGGGCTGGCGAAAACTTGCCTTTGGTGCGCGGCAAATAATTTACCTGTCGTCTTTCATGATGCAGGCCGTTAGCTGCAATTAGGCCCCCAGCGACTTATTGATATAAGCTTCTGGGGACACTCCATTTTGCTGCCGCCCTGCAACATGAAATTTCAGGGTAAAAAACAGGAGCTAATTTATGGCCAATGTTGAAATCTATACCAAAGAAACCTGCCCGTATTGCCATCGTGCAAAAGCACTGCTGAGCAGCAAGGGCGTGAGTTTTCAGGAGTTGCCGATCGATGGCAATGCCGCTAAGCGTGAAGAGATGATCAAACGCAGCGGTCGCACCACGGTTCCACAGATTTTTATTGACGCACAGCACATTGGTGGCTGTGATGACTTGTATGCATTGGATGCACGTGGTGGACTGGATCCCCTGCTGAAATAACGTGTGAACGTTGGCATTACATTGCGCAGTATTTTAAGGACAACACTTAAGGGTTTTCTACACATGTCAGAACAAAACAACACCGAAATGACTTTCCAGATCCAACGTATTTATACCAAGGATATTTCTTTCGAAGCGCCGAACGCGCCGCACGTTTTCCAGAAAGATTGGCAACCAGAAGTTAAACTTGATCTGGATACGGCATCTACTCAACTGGCAGATGACGTTTACGAAGTGGTACTGCGTGTTACCGTAACGGCCTCCCTGGGCGAAGAAACCGCGTTCCTGTGTGAAGTTCAGCAGGGCGGTATTTTCTCCATCGCGGGTATCGAAGGCACCCAGATGGCACATTGCCTGGGCGCATACTGCCCGAACATTCTGTTCCCGTATGCTCGTGAGTGCATCACCAGCTTGGTATCCCGCGGTACATTCCCGCAACTGAACCTTGCGCCGGTTAACTTCGATGCGCTGTTCATGAACTATTTGCAGCAGCAGGCTGGCGAAGGTACTGAAGAACATCAGGATGCCTGATGAACCAACGTAATGCTTCAATGACTGTGATCGGTGCCGGCTCGTACGGCACCGCTCTTGCCATCACCCTGGCAAGAAATGGCCACGAGGTTGTCCTCTGGGGCCATGACCCTGAACATATCGCAACGCTTGAACGCGACCGCTGTAACGCCGCGTTTCTCCCCGATGTGCCTTTTCCCGATACGCTCCATCTTGAAAGCGATCTCGCCACTGCGCTGGCAGCCAGCCGTAATATTCTTGTCGTCGTACCCAGCCATGTTTTTGGTGAAGTGCTGCGCCAGATTAAACCGCTGATGCGTCCTGATGCGCGTCTGGTGTGGGCGACCAAAGGGCTGGAAGCAGAAACCGGACGTCTGTTACAGGACGTAGCGCGTGAGGCCTTAGGCGATCAAATTCCGCTGGCGGTTATCTCTGGCCCAACGTTTGCGAAAGAACTGGCGGCAGGTTTACCGACGGCCATTTCGCTGGCCTCGACGGACCAGACCTTTGCCGATGACCTCCAGCAATTGCTGCACTGCGGCAAAAGTTTCCGCGTTTACAGCAACCCGGATTTCATTGGCGTGCAGCTTGGCGGCGCGGTGAAAAACGTCATTGCCATTGGCGCGGGGATGTCTGACGGTATCGGTTTTGGCGCGAATGCGCGTACGGCGCTGATCACCCGTGGGCTGGCTGAGATGTCGCGTCTTGGCGCGGCGCTGGGTGCTGATCCTGCCACCTTTATGGGCATGGCGGGGCTGGGCGATCTGGTGCTTACCTGTACCGACAACCAGTCGCGTAACCGCCGTTTTGGCATGATGCTCGGTCAGGGCATGGATGTACAAAGCGCGCAGGAAAAGATAGGTCAGGTGGTGGAAGGCTACCGCAATACGAAAGAAGTCCGCGAACTGGCGCATCGCTTCGGCGTTGAAATGCCAATAACCGAGGAAATTTATCAAGTATTATATTGCGGAAAAAACGCGCGCGAGGCAGCATTGACTTTACTAGGTCGTGCACGCAAGGACGAGCGCAGCAGCCACTAAACCCAGGGAACCTTTGTTACCACTATGACCCGGCCCGCGCAGAACGGGCCGGTCATTATCTTATCGTGTGGAGTAAGCAATGTCGTGTGAAGAACTGGAAATTGTCTGGAACAATATTAAAGCTGAAGCCAGAACGCTGGCAGACTGTGAGCCAATGCTGGCCAGTTTTTACCACGCGACGCTACTCAAGCACGAAAACCTTGGCAGTGCACTGAGCTACATGCTGGCGAACAAGCTGTCATCGCCCATTATGCCGGCTATTGCTATCCGTGAAGTGGTGGAAGAAGCCTACGCCGCCGACCCGGAAATGATCGCCTCTGCGGCCTGTGATATTCAGGCGGTGCGTACCCGTGACCCGGCGGTGGATAAATACTCAACCCCGTTGCTATACCTGAAGGGTTTTCATGCTTTGCAGGCGTATCGCATCGGTCACTGGTTGTGGAATCAGGGCCGTCGCGCGCTGGCTATTTTTCTACAAAACCAGGTCTCTGTAACGTTCCAGGTTGATATTCACCCGGCAGCAAAAATTGGTCGCGGTATCATGCTCGACCACGCGACGGGCATCGTTGTGGGTGAAACGGCGGTGATTGAAAACGACGTATCGATTCTGCAATCTGTGACGCTTGGCGGTACGGGTAAATCTGGTGGTGACCGTCACCCGAAAATTCGTGAAGGCGTGATGATTGGCGCGGGCGCGAAAATTCTCGGCAATATTGAAGTTGGGCGCGGCGCGAAGATTGGCGCAGGTTCCGTGGTGTTGCAACCGGTGCCGCCACATACCACCGCCGCTGGCGTTCCGGCACGCATTGTCGGCAAGCCGGATAGCGATAAACCGTCAATGGATATGGATCAGCATTTCAACGGCATTAACCATACGTTTGAGTATGGTGATGGGATCTGACATTCTGTGATCGTGCCGGATGCGGCGTGAACGCCTTATCCGGCCTACCGCATCTTAATCTCTCAACACCGCTCCCGGATACCCCAGCTGGCGCCAGGCTTCATACACCACCACCGACACCGCATTGGACAGGTTCATGCTGCGGCTGTCCGGCACCATTGGAATACGAATTTTTTGTTCAGCGGGCAGGGCATCAAGAATGCTCGCTGGCAGGCCGCGCGTTTCCGGGCCAAACATTAGATAGTCGCCATCCTGATAGCTTACGGCGCTGTGAGCAGGCGTACCTTTCGTGGTGAGGGCAAACAGGCGCTGGGGATTTTCTGCTTCGAGAAACGCGCGATAGTCATGATGACGCGTAACGGCGGTAAACTCGTGATAGTCCAGCCCCGCGCGGCGCAGGCGCTTATCGTCCCAGGCAAATCCCATCGGTTCGATGATATGCAGACGAAAGCCGGTATTAGCGCAAAGACGGATGATGTTGCCAGTATTTGGCGGAATTTCTGGTTCGTAAAGTACGATGTTTAGCATACTGCCCCCTTAGTGCGGGGGCAGGATAGCAGATATTCGTCTAACCCTTAAGCTGCATTCCCTTTCGCCATTGGAGCCAGTGCCGCAGGCAACTCTTTACCCAGCCCCTGCACCAGCGAATCTTGCGTAATTTCGCTAATCGATTTCGCGCCAGTCAGCGTCATTGCCACTTTCATCTCTTTTTCGATCAGATTTAGCAGGTTAGCTACACCCGCCTGGCCCGCTGTTGCCAGTGCATACAGGAAAGCACGACCCAGCAGTACGGTGTCGGCACCGAGCGCGATCATACGCACGACATCAAGCCCGTTACGTATTCCGCTATCCGCCAGAATGGCGATATCACCTTTCACGGCATCTGCAATAGCAGGCAACGCACGGGCAGAAGACAGCACACCGTCCAGCTGGCGGCCACCGTGGTTAGAAACCACAATTCCATCAGCACCAAAACGTACTGCATCGCGCGCATCTTCCGGATCGAGGATCCCTTTGATCACCATCGGGCCATCCCAGAAATCGCGGATCCACTCAAGGTCTTTCCATGAGATGGACGGATCGAAGTTATTCCCCAGCCAGCCGATGTAATCTTCCAGTCCGGTCGGTTTGCCGAGATAAGCTGAGATATTACCTAAATCATGCGGACGACCGTTCAGGCCCACATCCCACGCCCATTGCGGATGCGTCACCGCCTGCAAATAGCGGCGCATTGCCGCGTTCGGGCCGCTCATCCCAGAATGCGCATCACGATAACGCGCTCCCGGTGTTGGCATATCCACGGTGAATACCAGCGTCGAACAACCCGCTGCTTTTGCTCGCTCCAGTGCGTTACGCATAAAGCCGCGATCGCGCAGCACATAAAGCTGGAACCACATCGGACGTTTGATAGCCGGAGCCACTTCTTCAATCGGGCAAACGGAAACCGTCGAGAGAGTAAACGGAATGCCATGCGCATCCGCGGCTTTGGCAGCCTGAACTTCGCCGCGTCGCGCATACATGCCACACAAACCTACCGGACCTAGCGCCACCGGCATCGACAGTTTCTCATTAAACAGCGTCGTTTCCAGGCTTAAGTCAGACATGTTTTTCAGAATACGCTGGCGCAGCGCCACTTCTGACAAATCTTCCACGTTGCGGCGCAGCGTGTATTCAGAATATGCCCCCCCATCCATATAGTGGAACAGGAACGGCGGCAGAATGCGTTGCGCTGCGGCGCGATAATCGCTGGCTGCGGAAATAATCATGCGTTTTTCTCCCTCGAATGCTCATTATGGTCACCAGGCAGGCGGGTAATGCGTGCATGGCGAGCCTGATCTTCATCGAATCGTTTCATGGTGGTGTGAACAAAGCTAAGGTGCGCCATCATTGCTTTACGCGCCCCGTCAGCATCACCGGCAAAAATGGCGTCAATGACCGCCTGATGTTGTTCGGTCAGCTGTGAAAAAACTGGGGGTACCAGGTACATCCGCTGGCGGCTATGCTTCACAGAGGATTGCAGGACATCGAAGAAACCGCGCATGGTTTGCAGCAGCACGATGTTATGTGAGGCTTCGGCAATCGCCAGATGAAAACGAACGTCCGCTTGTGAGGCGAGATCCGGGTCTTCGCTGAGCGTTGCTTCAAAACAAAGCTGAATCTTTTCTTTTTCGCCAGGCGTGGCACGCATTGCTGCATGCCATGCGGTGCTGGCTTCAATGGCGTAGCGGGCTTCCAGAATATCGAAACTGTAATCCGGATCATCGGCCATCAGCGTTTTCAGCGGCTGGACGATGTTTTGCTCCGACCATGTGTCATGACGCCAGCGAATAAACGTCCCGCCGCCACGTCGACTGAGCAGCACACCTTCGCTTACCAGTTTCGCCAGCGCCTCGCGCAGTGAATTTCTCGACACGCCGAGTTGCATCGCCAGTTGACGTTCAGCGGGCAACTTCATGCCCGCTTCCAGGTTTTTTTCATCAATCAGCGCCCGCACACGATCGGCAACCTCGTCTGACAGGCGTCTGGGTAAAACAATCATTAAGGAATCATCCACGTTAAGACATAGGCCTGAAGCGTGGTGATCACGCCCACCATACAGGTGAAGATCAGGCTGTGTTTGACAGTAAAGCGGAACAAATCAGACTCTTTGCCCACCAGGCCTACCGCCGCACAGGCGATAGCGATAGATTGCGGGGAGATCATCTTACCGGTGACACCACCGGTGGTGTTGGCAGCAACCAGCAACAGGTCAGAAACGCCAATTTGTTGTGCGGCGGTAGCCTGCAAAGCGGCAAACAAAGCATTAGATGACGTATCCGACCCGGTCAGGAATACCCCAAGCCAGCCGAGGAACGGCGAGAAGAAGGTGAATGCATGACCGGTGTGCGCCAGTGCCAGCGCCAGTGTTGATGACAGTCCGGAATAGTTCGAGATAAAGGCGAACGCCAGCACCATGCCGATGGAGTAGATAGGCAGAGCCAGTTCTTTCAGCGTGCTGCTGAAGGTGCTGATAGCGTCAGATGGTTTCATCTTCAGCCAGACAATCGAGAGCAGGGCAGCAAACAGAATGGCGGTACCGGTGGCAGAGAACCAGTCAAACTTAAACACGGCGGCATACGCTGTCGCTTCGCTGACCACTGGCGGCATACGGGCAACCAGTTTATCGAGGTACGGCACCGGAATGTTGATCACCCACTCATACAGCGCACCGCCTGAAGCGAACAGGGCTTTAAACGGCGGGATACTCCACAGCGTTACGGTGGCGGTCAGGAACAGGAACGGTGTCCAGGCGCGCAGCACCTGACCTGCCGTGTAACCTGTGTGAGCCAGCGTCATATCAACCTGTGACGCCCCTAAGTCACCGAAGCGGAATACGCGCACTGGTTGCCAGCGTTTGAGGAACAGTGTCAGACAGAGCAGCGATACCAGCGAAGAGATAATGTCTGGCAGTTCCGGCCCAATAAAGTTAGAGCTGAGGTATTGAGCGATGGCAAATGAGCCGCCCGCAACCACGACCGCAGGCCAGGTTTCTTTGATACCGCGCCAGCCGTCCATAATCGCCATGATCCAGAACAGCACGATAATGGTCATAAACGGCAGCTGACGCCCCACCATCTGACCAATCTCAAAGCTGTCGATGCCTGTTACCTGCCCGGCGACCAGAATCGGAATACCCATCGCACCAAATGCCACTGGCGCGGTGTTAACAATCAGGCACAGCCCGGCGGCGTACAGCGGTTTAAAGCCCAGGCCGACCAGCAATGCGGCGGTAATTGCTACCGGTGCGCCAAAGCCTGCGGCTCCTTCAAGGAAAGCGCCGAAACAGAAACCGACGATCAGCATTTGCAGGCGCTGGTCAGGGGTTATCGAAAGAATAGACGAGCGAATGATGTCAAACTGCCCGGTTTTCACCGAGATCTTATAGACGAACACCGCTGCAATAATGATCCACGCGATGGGCCACAACCCGTAGAAGAAGCCATAAACCACCGAGGCCAGCGCGTTAGCGACCGGCATTTTATAGAACAGCAAAGCCACGGCAAGGGCGATTGCCACCGTCCATGAGGCGGCGACGTATCCTTTCAGTTTGAGCTTAATCAGCGCAAAGAAGAAAAACAGGATGGGAAGCGATGCTATCAGGCTGGAAAGCCAGATATTCCCGGCGGGATCGTAGTTTTGTTGCCAGAGATTCATTGCAGGTCTCCTGCAGTCCACACACGCCGTGTAATGAGTCTGTTGCTCATCTCCTTGTCACACGTTGTGTAAAAGTGGCACTGCCAATTGTGTTGTGTAGGGATAATGACAATGGATAGTTAACTAAATGTTATGTATTGGCAACATTGATGTGAGTTTTAATTGGGGAATTGTGAACCAGAGGTCAGATAAGCGAAGAATTGGTAGGGCCAATCCTGGGAGAGAGGTAATGAAGAAAAGGGCAATTCCCATCAGAGAATTGCCCTCAGATTGTTGATCTGGTGCGCCTTATCTTGCCGGATGCGGCGTGAACGCCTTATCCGGCCTACAGGGTAGTGCTGAATCACCCCGTAGGCCTGATAAGCGTAGCGCATCAGGCAATGTGGCGTTTACCCATTCGTTAATGGATCATTACCACTGAATACCGGCACCGAGTGCGGCGGAGTATTCACCCTGGCTATTGGTACTACCTTGTAATTTGTAGACCCAACGACCATTGGCGCTCACCATCGACACACCTAAAGCAACTGCCGATTCACCGTTGTAAGTACCGCCACCAATAGACGCCATGCTGGCACCCGGCGTGTAAGCCTGCGGCAGACCGGTCATTGCCATTGCAGAAGCGATACCACCACTCAGCTTGCTTTCAGTTTTGGACAGTTTGTTATCCATCTCAACCATGCGCTGATCGGTGTATTGCTTCGTTTCCTGCACACTTTGCTTCAACTGCGCATAGTTCACCGCGTCGTTGTTATTCACGCCAGCGGAAACGTTGCTGATGCGAGTCGTACCGCTATTGCCGCCACCGAGAGTGATGTTGCTGTAGTCGATAGAGCCATCAGCTTTGGTGTCGTAGCGAACGCCGCCTGCTTCAGAAGACTTCAGTTGCGAAACGTTAACCGCATCGGTGGCATTAACACCGGCAGCAACGTTGGTGATACGGCGCTGGTTGGTAGAAGAACCCACAGAGATCGTATTTTCTTCGTCTGCTACGGAACCCGTGCCCAGTGCGACGCTGTTGTCAGCGGCTGCAATGGAACCAGAACCAATCGCAACACTGTCTTTACCCTGCGCGTTGGCGTCTGCGCCATCGGTGTTGGTCTTGAAGTACTTAGTGCTACCGGTGGTTACGATATCGCCAATGCCATTTTCGATATTGGTCACGCGAGTATCCAGATTAGTGACCTGAGTGTTCAGGTTAGTAATGCTCTGGGTATTCTGGGAAACCTGCGCGTCCGTTACTTTCAACTGACCCACGTTAACCGCATCGGTATCCGCCGAACCTGCTGCGACGTTGGTGATCTGACGTTGACCGTCTTCGCTACCTACGGAGAATTCACCCACAGAGTTCTGCGGTGCGTCCATGTTGTAGGCAGTGTAGTTGGTCTGCGCGCCGCGGGTAGTCTGAGAACCATTACCCATTGCAATGCTGTCGGCATGATTTGCGCGTGCGTTAGAACCGATAGCAATACCGTTGATCGCATCAGCCAGAACTAAAGTGTTCAGGCCGATACCAATACCCGCATTACCATTAACGATGGTTTTCGCGCCCATTGCCAGCGAGTCTTCACCGACTGCCAGTGAGTCTTCAGCCGTTGAGTTGGCGTGATAGTATTTGGTTGGTGTGGTTGCGACTGCACCAATGGCGTTCTGCAACTGGCGAACCGTAACAGCGTCATGGGCTTCAGAACCATCCGCGACGTTGATGATTTGACGATATTTACCATCATCACCAATTGACAACGCGCCAAGCAGTTCGCCATCCGTGGTGTCATAACCAATCACAACACCTTCTTCCGATACGCTGGTGTTACGAGAACCTTTAACAATCACACGGCTGGAGACTGATTCGCTACCCAGCGCAATACTCGTCTCAACGATGCTGTTGCTGCCATGACCGATTGCCACGCTGTTATCGCCATCGGCAACAGAGTTATAACCCACAGCGGTAGAGCCAATACCTGCTGCGCTGGCATCGTTGAACGCTAAGCCGCTGTCGTTGGTACGTACATAGTTAATACCCGCACCGTTATCTTCGATGTAGGTTTCACTGGTGTTACCGGCAAGCTGGTTAATCATTTGGCTATTTTGCGTAACCAGAATATTGGTTGCGTTTAACTGGGAACCGTTAACAGCATCGGTACTGGTTGTGGAGAGATCACCAGCCGCAACGTTGGTAATTTTGCTGGCATTGCCATCATGGCTGGCGTTGTAGGCACCTGCGTCTTCATCCCACAGCAGCGCGTTATTATCGAGCGCATCCAGGGCTTCACCGACGTTGTTGTAATCGGTATTTGCAATGGTGTAAGTCGGTGCAGTGATAGTACCGTCAGCGTTGACTTCTGCATCACCACCCAGCGCATCAGCGATGTACTTATTGGTGCTATAGAGCTGTGAGCCATTAATGGCGTCGCTACTGGTGGCAGAGACTGCACCGTTAGCGACGTTAGTGATTACACTGGCAGTTTTATCTTTCCCGTGAGCGGCGCTAAATGCACCGTTACCGCCATTGGCTGTTGTATCCCACAGCAGAGCATCATCCAGCGTGGTATCGATCGCTTCCAGCGCGTCACCGACGTTGTTGTAACTGCCGCCAGCGATGGCATAAGTTGGTGTAGTGATACTGCCGTCAGTGTTCACCACAGCATTCCCGCCCAGAGCATCGGCAATGTAGTCACTAACACCATAAAGTTGTGAACCGTTAATGGCGTCGCTGCTGGTGGACGAGACTGCACCGTTTGCAACATCAGTGATTACACTGGGAGCATTATTAATGCCGTGTTTGGCGCTGAATTTGCCTGCGGCTGCATCCCAAAGTAGGGCATCGCCGAGTGATGTGCTAAATGATGTGTTAATGGCTGCCAGAGCATCACCGACGTTAGTGTAGTCAGTACCACCAATAGTGTAGGTTGGCCCACTTAATACACCCGTATCGCTGATATCAGCACCACCACCAAGATATGACGTAAATGAATCCGCTACGCCATAAAGTTGTGAGCCATTAATGGCATCAGTGCTGTTAGAAGATATCTTGCCAGCCAGTAAGTTGGTGATCTTGCTGGTAGCTTCGGTACCGTGCGCGGCGCTGAACGCGCCAGCCGCTTTGTTCCACAGCAGGGAGTCGTCACCGAGACCGTTAACAGCGTCAGTCAGGTTGGTGATATTGGTGGTGTTAGTGGCGATGTTGGTGGTGTTGGTCGTCACGTTGTCGTTGGTGGTTTTGAGCTGGGAACCGTTAACGGCGTCAGTGCTGCCGGCAGTCAGGTTGCCAGCGGTGACGTTAGTGATTTTGCTGGTGGCTTCGGTGCCGTGTGCGGCACTGAATGCGCCAGCCGCTTTGTTCCACAGCAGGGAGTCGTCACCGAGACCGTTAACAGCGTCAGTCAGGTTGGTGATATTGGTGGTGTTAGTGGCGATGTTGGTGGTGTTGGTCGTCACGTTGTCGTTGGTGGTTTTGAGCTGGGAACCGTTAACGGCGTCAGTGCTGCCGGCAGTCAGGTTGCCAGCGGTGACGTTAGTGATTTTGCTGGTGGCTTCGGTGCCGTGTGCGGCACTGAATGCTGTGCCGTTCCACAACAGGGCATCCTGCTGCAGGTCGTACAATTGAGAGCCGTTTACTACATCGGTGCTGGTTGCAGAAACCGTACCTTTAGCAACATTAGTGATTTTGTTGGTGGCATTCGCACCGTGATTGGCACTGAATGCCCCCGCGGTTTTATTCCATTGTAGGGTATTATTGTCGATTCCTGACAGAGCATCACCCACGTTATTATAGATGCCACTTTTCAACGCGTAGCTTACTGCGCTTATGCTGCCATCGTTGCCTACAGTAGCGCCTCCCCCGAGCCGTTTGGCGACTGAATCACTGATCGTATAAAGCTGTGAGCCGTTGATGGCATCGGTACTGGTGCTGCTTATGGCACCAGCAGCCATATTAGCAATTTTGCGTTTTGTTGTGCTGTTGCCAACTGAAACTGTATTGCTTGCATCTGTGGTCGATCCTGCGCCGATAGCGACAGAATTGTCGGTCGCTGCTGCAGCCCCTACACCGATGGCGACAGAATCATTGCCGTTTGCCCTGGACTGGCTACCGAAAGCAAGGCTGTTGCTGCCACCAGCGGCACTACCCTCTCCCAATGCGATGGCATTCTCTCCCGAGGACAAACTGTTACTTCCCAACGCGATTGAGTTCACTTTGCTTGCAATGCTACCTTGCCCCAGCGCAATCGCATTTTGTTCGCTGGCCTCACTGGTGCTACCTAATGCAATACTGGATTCGCCAGATGCCTGACTTGCATTACCCAGGGCTGTAGAATTCACTCCCAGGGCTTGCGTTTTGTTCCCAATCGCGATGGCGTTATCGTTCGAAGTAGCACTTCCTGCACCCATTGCCAGGCTGTATAGTCCATTAGCTTTCGCCATATACCCCATAGAAAGCGCGTAGTTGCTATCTGTAGTAGCAGCCCGCCCTATTGCCACAGAATACTCACCTTGAGCATTAGTCGCCCCCCCTAATGCCAGGGAATGATCACCAGCAGCATTTGCACCACTCCCGAGCGCTGCGGCTCGGTTTCCTGAAGATTTTGACATTTGTCCCAAAGCCATTGCACGATCTCCTGTTGCCAGGCTTTGGTAACCTAATGCAGTACTTCCTTCACCTAAAGCTCTTGCCTGATACCCTATTGCGGCAGCAGCTCCTGATTGCACTACTGACGATGCAATCGAATCATGGCCAATAGCAATCCAACCATTGGTTAGTGGGGTTGTTTCAGCACTTGTACCACCATCAAGTGATACTTCGGCATATGCCCCAAATGACGACAACAACCCACCCGCAACCAGTGCAGAAATTAACAGCTTACTGCGCCCGCTTTTTTTACCACGACTTTTTGCTGTTTCACTGGCAACGGTGTAACTACCTGTTGCCGGATTCCAGATAACTTTAAATATTTTGTTCATTATTGATGCTCTCTATTCCTTGATATAAGCGCAGAAGCTGCATTTATTTTTTGCTTTTTCGCTGCGGAGGTTCAGCAGGTTGAAGACGGTCGAACTGAATATTTGCCATATTGATGGCTAATTTCAGATATTTGAGGTTGTTGGGCGAGACACCTTTTAGCGTCAAATTAATGTCTTGCCATTGACCTGGTAATAATTTCAGGGAGGAGTTCATTGAGGTACTAAATAGCAATTGCTGCCATTTTGCTAATGCGTTGATGTCGGTGGGTTTTTCTCCCCCCCATGTCGCGTAGAAACCCATATTTGATACAGGAACACTTAATAAGTTAACCAGTGAAATACGAATAACACTGCCGTTTTCTACTGCGTCAATAGACAGTATTTTCCCTGCCAAACCAACAGAACCGTTATTTAAAATGAAGTATTGGGTTTGTGCCGGGTTAAATTCTGTAAAGACAAATTCGTCCTGTTTGTTTTTAACTGCCTTCACCACGCCAGCGAGCGTTTTGGTACTGTTTATGATGGTAGTTTGTTGTTTTTCAAAGTGTTCTATCTTGCGCTTGTCGAGTTCTTGTTGTTTTTCAAGCGCCTCAATTTTGCTTTTTTGTAACTCTTGCTGTGTAACGAGATCGTCGACCTTACTCGCTTTTTCAATATAGTCACACCCTACCAATAAGCAAAGTTGCAATATCATTAACACGCTTAACAGTGTTTTCTTTAGGTTCATAGGATGAATTCCTTTTCATAATCCCGATACAGTTGATAATTACGGCACAATCATTTTTTTTATGAATGATTGGAGTGGGGCATATCCGCAAAATAAATTTGTTAGAGAGTTTTTGTATTAATTGGTTGTGCGAATATTTTATTAAATGTCAAACGATTTCAGTTTGTAGCCAATAATATTAATCGCGCGGATTTTAATGATCGGTGTCAATCGATGTCAAATGTTTCACCGGATAAAGGCACAGGGCAGGGAAAGGTAAATATTCAGTTGAGTGATGTTTTATTGTGGAATTTGCGAAGCTGATTGAAAAATTTAAATAATTAATTATGTTTCAAGCATTGATATGCGGCAATTCATTGTTGATATTGATACATCATTCTTTAATGTGTACCTGATTTTCAGAATTTAGCCTGCTACGATCGCTCAGAAGTGTAGGTGGAGTTGAATATATAATGTTAAGAACGTTATAAAGATTCGATCTCTGAAACAGGCTCCTGCATGTGCCAGCAGGAGCGAGTAAATGGTGAGAGGCTGTGATTACAGCGACGAGAAAGGAACTTAAAACGCAGTCTTTGAGAACCCTGTCATCTCTTGCAGGCCCATTTCGCGGCCCAGCGCGGTCATTGGGTGCACAACCACCAGTCCGCGAACACTTTTTTTCAGCTTGCCCATATCAGCCTGCTCTTTTTTGGTGATTGCACGCTGGAACGGCATTTTCATCAGTTTCTGCGCTTCTTTGCTGAGTTTCTGGCTGTGAACTTCGCGCAGGCGAGCAATTTCTGCTTCCAGCGTGGCTTTCTCTTTTTCCAGTTCGGCATATTTGTCTGCGGCTTCAACCAGCGATAGATCGGCCTGCTGGTGACGGATGGCGTCCAGACGATCGCTGAGACGTTTGATTTCGTTTTTTTCGACTTCTTTCATGTGATGACTTCTGATAGAGATAAATTTATAGCCTCTAGTATGCGCGACCAGGTGCTTTGTTCACAACTGATGGCATTGTAATAGTTCCAGATTGTAACCATTAATGCGTTAAAAAATCACCCAATACATTGATTAGTTAAGAAATTTAAAGAAAAAAGATAGTCAACAGAAGCAGGTGATTATTGAGGATTGAGCACGTTTTCCTTAATGTCATTTATACCGGGATCTAAACTAAAATTGGCGGCCGCGCATTCCCGGCGCGGGGTAATACGGAGATATCATCATGGGCAAATTAGGTGAAAACGTTCCGCTTCTTATCGATAAAGCCGTAGATTTCATGGCATCGAGCCAGGCGTTCCGGGAGTATCTGAAAAAACTACCTCCCCGTAACGCGATTCCGTCCGGAATACCTGATGAAAGCGTGCCGTTATATCTACAACGTCTGGAATATTATCGTCGGCTTTATCGGCCGAAACAGGTAGAGGAGAAGTAAGCGAAAGTACTTACTTTTGAAAGGCTTTTTTTAAGCTGATTTTGGAAATCAGCTCTGTCAGTGAAAGGACCATTGTTGATCGCACAGCCTGTTGGTAACGCTGAATTTGCATTGCATACAAACTGGAGTCTGCAGGTTCAAACTGTGGCGGCGGTGGTAACGCCGCCACGCAATGCAGTTCACCAAAGGGTCCAAGGATTTCGTCGTCGGTAAACGCGTACTCGTTGCCGTCGTGATTTAGCTCTTCACGCAATGCCATCAGCAGTTCCGCATCTTCGTATTCCTGGCGGTTAATGACGCCCAACCCGTAAATGAGTTTTAAACGCACAGAAAGATCGCCCAGCGGACCATCGCCGTCGAGTAACGGTTCTACAGCATACTTCACCGCGTAATCGTCTTTGCGGAATACCTGAAGCACCAGAAGATTTACTGCCTCGGTCAAAAGCTCGACGGCGGTGATCAGAAAGCTTCGCACGGTTTTGCCAGCATTCAGACGCTCAAGCACACGGTTTTCAAAGGCCTGGGTTTGTTCCATTGTTGCCTGCATATCTGACAATCTGTTATTCGGGCGCAGGGTATCCTGCGCCTGGTCCACCATTATTGCATTGCTTTATAAGCGGTTACCGCCTCGGATACAACCTCGCTGTTGGCATCAAGACCGGAAATCTGTGCCAGCGCGGCTTGTGGGCCTTTGTCGGCAATCAGCGCTGCCAGTTCCTGAGCCTGCGGATCATCTTCACTGCGGAAGTGCATTGCAGCGGCAATACCTTCAATCAGGTTTTTATGTGGCAGACCATATTCCAGGGTTCCGAGCAGTGGCTTGATCAGACGGTCGCCAGCACTCAGTTTACGCAGCGGCTGACGGCCTACGCGTTCTACATCATCTTTCAGGTACGGGTTCTCGAAACGACCGAGGATTTTCTGGATGTATGCCGCATGTTTGTCAGCATCAAAGCCGTAGCGCTTGATCAGTACCGCGCCGCTTTCTTCCATTGCCCCTTTTACCACCGCGCGGATTTTCTCGTCGAGAATTGCGTCACGAATGGTCTGATGACCGGCCAGTTTTCCGAGGTACGCGGTTATAGCATGACCTGTATTCAGGGTGAAGAGTTTACGTTCGACAAATGCCATCAGATTGTCGGTTAATTCCATGCCAGGGATGTTTGGCAGCGTGCCTTTGAACTGCGTTTTATCGACAATCCATTCGCTGAAGGTTTCTACCGTCACTTCCAGCGGATCGTTAGTTGCCGAAGCCGAAGGCGGTACGATGCGGTCAACGGCGGAATCAACAAAGCCAACGTGTTCTTCTACCCACGCTTTGGCATCTTCCGGCAGGGCGTTCATCACATGGCCTTTCAGCTGCGTGGTGCCGCGGACCATGTTTTCACAGGCGATGATGTTCAGCGGAGATTCATTACCTTGTTCTTTACGTTTCACCAGCCCTTTGGCGATGGCCGGAGCAATACGTTCCAGCACGACAGGGCCAACGGCGGTAGTGACTAAATCGACCTGAGCAATCAGATCAACGACATCATCGCCAATGCTGCTGACGGCATTGACGCCGGAAACGGTATCTACCTGCTCGGTTTCACCAACCACATGAACCTGATAGCTATGACGGGCATTCAGGGCATCAAGTACCACCTGATTTACATCGGCAAACGTCAGTTGGATACCCGCGTCCGCCAGCAGTTTACCGATAAAGCCACGACCGATATTACCTGCGCCAAAATGTAATGCTTTCATAGTATTAACCTTCATCAATGTTTTTACCCGAGAGGGCTGGGGTGAGGCTTTTCCCTCACCCAAACCCTCTCCGTGAGGAGAGGGGCTTTTTGCCGGATGCGGCGTAAACGCCTTATCCGGCCTACGTGTTTGGCACTGACCTGTAGGCCTGATAAGACGCGTCAGCGTCGCATCAGGCATTGTGTACCGACTGCCGGATGCGGCGTAAACACCTTATCCGACCGACAAAACAAATTGTGCTTTATGTTGTAGGCCTGATAAGCGAAGCGCATCAGGCAATTAGCCCCACCTTCTTCATGCGGAGAGGGTGGGAATGGATTACTTACGACCTGCCAGCAGTTCCAGCACTTCATCCACGCTGGTGGTGTGCGCCAGACGCTCGATAACGGACTCATCATCCAGTGCGTTGGTCAGGCTGGTGATCACCTGAATGTGCTCGTTGTTACGGGCAGCAATACCAATCACCAGACGGGCAATGTCATCTTCTTCTTCACCGAAGCGCACGCCTTCCGGGTACTGGCAGAACACGACGCCCGTTTTCAGTACGCGATCTTTCGCTTCAACCGTACCGTGTGGCACCGCGATAGACTCACCCAGATAAGTCGGGGTCAGTTTTTCACGATCCAACATCGCCTGAACGTATTCCGGCTCAACGTAACCGCCTTTCACCAGCTGCTCGCCAGCAAAACGAATCGCTTCTTCTTTGGTGGCCGCTTTGCGACCGAGGAAGATGTTCTCCGCGCCCAGTTTGAACAGATTAGCACTGGAATCGTCAAAGCTGTCTTTCAGACTGTCTTTCACTTTCACTTCGTTTTCAGTATGGCGCTGGGCAGCAACCAGACGTTCGGTCAGGCTGGTGTACAGGCCGCTGTCGAGGAAGTTGGTCAGCGAAATATGCTGTGCCTGCGGAACCTGGCGCATAGCGCGTTCGGTCAGGTCACGGTGAGTGATGACCAGGTCCACATCTGGCGGCAGGTTGTTGATCGCGCTGTTAGTAACAGAAATCTGCGACAGACCTGCATCCTGAATTTTCTTACGCAGCACACCTGCGCCCATCGCACTGGAACCCATACCGGCATCACAGGCAACGATGATTTTACGTACGTGGCTCAGGTCGTTAGTCACATCGCCCGCAGACAGCGGAGATGCGCCTTTAGACTCAGCTTTCATTTCCTGAACGCGACGTGCAGCAGCTTCAATATCATCTTCTTCTTTCACTTTGCTGGTTTTCAGCAGAATGGCAGAGACAACGAAGGAGACTGCCATCGCCGCACACACACCCGCGATGTTAGCGAAGTAAGCACCTTTTGGCGTCATCGCCAGTACAGCAAGGATAGAACCCGGAGATGCCGGAGAAACCAGACCACCGCCCAGGATAGTCAGCGTAAACACGCCAGTCATACCACCGAGGATAACGGCCAGAATCAGACGCGGATTCATCAGCACATACGGGAAGTAGATTTCGTGGATACCGCCCAGGAAGTGGATGATTGCCGCACCGCCCGCAGACTGTTTAGCGCTACCACGACCAAAGAACATGTACGCCAGCAGCACGCCCATACCTGGACCTGGGTTAGCTTCAATCAGGAAGAAGATGGATTTACCCAGTTCATGGGACTGCTGAATACCCAGCGGCGAGAAAATACCGTGGTTAATAGCGTTGTTGAGGAAAAGGATTTTCGCCGGTTCAACAAAGATAGACGCCAGCGGCAGCATGTCATGGACAACCATGAAGTTAACGCCCGCAGCCAGCATTTTAGACAGGGCTTCAACAACCGGGCCAATGCCGAGAAATGCCAGAATAGCGAGGATCATCCCGATGATGCCTGCGGAGAAGTTATTCACCAGCATTTCAAAACCGGATTTGATCTTACCGTCTACCCAGCGGTCGAAGTGCTTAATGCACCAGCCGCCCAGCGGACCTGCAATCATAGAGCCGAGGAACATCGGCATATCTGCGCCGACGATAACGCCCATGGTGGTGATGGCACCGACTACGCCGCCACGTTCGCCGCCTACCAGCTTACCACCGGTATAACCGATCAGCAGCGGCAGGAGATAAGTGATCATCGGCCCGACCAGCTTCGCCAGCGTTTCGTTCGGTAACCACCCTGTTGGAATAAATAACGCGGTGATGATACCCCACGCGATAAACGCGCCGATATTTGGCATCACCATGTTGCTGAGGAAACGACCAAAGCTTTGCACTTTGATCTTAATATCGGATGACATAAAAACACCCCTTCTTATGTTTGCTGTCGCGCAGGCTGGAAGCCCGAGGTTTTTTGTTAATGTGGCGGCAGAGGTAGCCGGACCTTGTAGATACTGCGAAATCTGGCACTGAATCGGTTAACTGTCCAGTCGACGGCCTTTTGTGTGATATCAGTCACATAAATGTAGGGGGTAGAGAGGTAATTGACGTGATGCTCATCACAAAATGCTTGTGTAAAAAAGCAACAAGGCGGCGATTTTCGCTAAAAATGGCATTTAAATGTGAGTGATGTCACATTTTTATTTTGATGGTTTGTTGAATCTTTGTGATCTGAATCACAAGATATTTTCTTACGGCGTTCACCTGATGTGATCTACAGCATGTTATGCCTTCGTCATGAAATCGTTATGTAACTAAGCAACTCATCACCTCTTAAAATTATTCTTTGGTGTTATGGCGAGAATCGCGAACCCGGATTATTGTCAAAATATCAGCCTGACTCCCTTCTGGCTGCCAGCCAAAAAACAACACTGATAAACGTGAATCCGAGGCAGATATGTTTCTAAACTATTTCGCGTTGGGAGTGCTGATCTTCGTCTTTCTGGTGATTTTTTATGGAATCATCGCGATACATGACATCCCTTATCTGATTGCCAAAAAGCGCAACCATCCCCATGCCGACGCTATTCATACGGCGGGCTGGGTGAGCCTGTTTACTCTGCATGTTATCTGGCCGTTCCTGTGGATCTGGGCGACGCTCTATCAACCGGAGCGCGGCTGGGGCATGCAGTCGCATGTTACGCCGCAAGAGAAAACGACTGACGCGGAAATCGCCGCACTTTCTGACCGGATTTCCCGGCTGGAGCACCAACTCGCCGCCGAGAAAAAGACTGACTATTCCACGTTCCCGGAGATCTAATAATGGATCTATTGATTGTTTTAACTTACGTGGCGCTGGCGTGGGCGGTCTTTAAAATCTTCCGCATTCCGGTGAATCAGTGGACGCTGGCGACGGCGGCGCTGGGAGGCGTGTTTCTGGTGAGTGGTTTGATTTTGTTGATGAACTACAACCACCCTTACACTTTTACCGCGCAAAAGGCAGTGATAGCGATCCCCATCACGCCACAGGTGACGGGAATTGTTACTGAAGTCACCGACAAAAATAATCAGCTTATTCAGAAGGGCGAGGTGCTTTTTAAGCTCGACCCGGTTCGTTACCAGGCGCGAGTTGACAGGCTTCAGGCTGACCTGATGACGGCGACGCATAATATAAAGACGCTGCGCGCGCAGCTCACTGAAGCGCAGGCCAACACCACCCAGGTTTCAGCGGAGCGCGACCGTCTGTTTAAAAATTATCAACGTTATCTGAAAGGCAGCCAGGCGGCGGTGAATCCGTTCTCGGAACGTGATATCGACGATGCGCGGCAAAATTTCCTCGCGCAGGATGCGCTGGTGAAAGGCTCGGTGGCGGAGCAGGCGCAGATCCAGAGCCAGCTCGACAGTATGGTTAACGGCGAGCAATCGCAGATTGTGAGCTTAAGAGCGCAACTTACTGAAGCAAAATATAACCTTGAGCAGACCGTCATTCGCGCACCGAGCAATGGCTACGTCACTCAGGTACTGATCCGCCCAGGTACATACGCCGCTGCCTTGCCGCTGCGTCCGGTGATGGTCTTCATCCCCGAGCAAAAACGGCAAATTGTCGCCCAATTTCGGCAAAACTCGCTGTTACGTCTGAAACCCGGCGATGATGCGGAAGTGGTGTTTAACGCGCTACCTGGGCAGGTGTTTCACGGCAAACTGACCAGTATTTTACCTGTCGTGCCAGGCGGTTCTTATCAGGCGCAGGGGGTATTGCAATCATTAACGGTCGTGCCCGGCACGGACGGTGTGCTGGGAACCATTGAACTGGACCCTAACGATGATATCGATGCCTTACCCGACGGCATTTACGCCCAGGTAGCAGTTTACTCCGACCATTTCAGCCATGTTTCGGTGATGCGGAAGGTGCTGCTGAGAATGACCAGTTGGATGCATTATCTTTATTTGGATCATTGAGACTTGTATCACCTGTGTTTTGCGCGAGCCTGAGCCATACTGATATTTTTCCTCGCACAAAGGACTCGGCATGAAACTCGTCGGTAGCTACACCAGCCCGTTTGTACGCAAACTTTCTATTCTGTTGTTAGAAAAGGGCATAACGTTCGAATTTATTAATGAACTGCCCTATAACGCGGATAACGGCGTGGCGCAATTTAACCCGTTAGGAAAAGTACCGGTACTGGTGACCGAAGAGGGCGAATGCTGGTTTGATTCACCGATCATCGCTGAATATATTGAATTAATGAATGTTGCTCCGGCGATGTTGCCGCGCGATCCGCTGGAGTCGTTGCGGGTGCGCAAAATTGAGGCACTGGCGGATGGCATTATGGATGCCGGGCTGGTATCGGTGCGTGAACAGGCGCGTCCGGCGGCGCAGCAGTCTGAAGATGAATTGTTACGTCAGCGTGAGAAAATCAACCGCAGTCTGGATGTGCTGGAAGGATATCTGGTCGATGGCACACTCAAAACCGATACGGTCAATCTGGCGACTATCGCCATTGCCTGTGCCGTCGGATATCTCAATTTCCGCCGCGTTGCGCCAGGCTGGTGTGTCGACCGCCCACACTTAGTCAAACTGGTCGAAAACCTGTTTAGCCGCGAAAGTTTTGCTCGCACCGAACCGCCAAAGGCTTGATGCGCGATATGTCCTCCTGACCCATCTCACGTTACAATCCGTGGTTATGTTAAACGCCCTTCTCCGTGTGAGAGGGCCTTGATCAGCCAGGTTTCCTATGACAACCGAAACGCGTTCCCTCTATAGTCAACTTCCGGCTATTGATCGCTTATTGCGCGATAGCTCCTTCCTTTCTTTGCGTGATACTTATGGTCACACCCGCGTGGTGGAATTGCTGCGTCAGATGCTTGACGAAGCGCGAGAAGTGATTCGTGACAGCCAGACGCTGCCCGCGTGGTGTGAAAACTGGGCGCAAGAAGTCGATGCCCGGTTGACGAAAGAGGCGCAAAGCGCGCTGCGTCCGGTAATCAACCTGACAGGAACCGTGCTGCATACCAACCTTGGGCGAGCTTTACAGGCGGAAGCCGCGGTGGAAGCCGTTACGAAGGCTATGCGTTCGCCAGTGACCCTCGAGTACGATCTGGACGACGCCGGACGCGGACATCGCGATCGGGCGCTGGCGCAGCTGCTGTGCCGTATTACGGGGGCGGAAGATGCCTGTATCGTTAATAACAATGCGGCGGCGGTGTTATTGATGTTGGCGGCCACTGCCAGCGGGAAAGAGGTGGTGGTTTCTCGCGGCGAACTGGTGGAGATTGGCGGCGCGTTTCGTATTCCCGATGTTATGCGTCAGGCAGGATGCACCCTACACGAAGTAGGGACCACCAACCGCACGCACGCGAATGATTATCGTCAGGCGGTGAATGAAAATACCGCACTGTTGATGAAAGTACATACCAGTAACTACAGCATTCAGGGGTTCACCAAAGCGATAGATGAAGCGGAACTGGTGGCGCTCGGCAAAGAACTGGATGTTCCAGTGGTGACTGATTTAGGCAGTGGCTCGCTGGTCGATCTTAGCCAGTACGGTTTGCCGAAAGAGCCAATGCCGCAGGAGTTGATTGCGGCGGGCGTCAGTCTGGTGAGCTTCTCCGGCGACAAGCTGTTAGGCGGGCCGCAGGCAGGAATTATTGTTGGTAAAAAAGAAATGATCGCCCGCCTGCAAAGCCACCCGCTGAAGCGTGCATTACGCGCGGATAAAATGACCCTCGCGGCGCTGGAAGCCACGTTGCGTCTTTATTTACACCCTGAAGCTCTGAGTGAAAAATTACCGACCCTGCGCCTGCTTACCCGCAGCGCAGAGGTCATTCAAATCCAGGCACAACGTTTACAGGCTCCCCTTGCCGCACATTACGGCGCGGAGTTTGCGGTACAGGTTATGCCATGTCTTTCGCAGATCGGCAGTGGTTCGCTGCCGGTTGATCGCCTGCCGAGCGCGGCATTAACGTTTACCCCCCATGATGGACGCGGTAGCCACCTTGAGTCATTAGCCGCCCGCTGGCGTGAATTGCCAGTGCCGGTGATTGGTCGTATTTATGACGGACGATTGTGGCTGGATTTACGCTGCCTTGAAGATGAGCAACGTTTTTTGGAGATGTTGTTGAAATGATTATTGCGACTGCCGGACACGTTGACCACGGCAAAACAACCTTGTTGCAGGCGATTACGGGCGTAAATGCCGACCGTCTGCCGGAAGAAAAAAAGCGCGGCATGACCATCGATCTCGGCTATGCCTACTGGCCGCAGCCGGATGGTCGCGTGCCTGGTTTTATCGACGTACCCGGTCATGAAAAGTTTCTTTCCAACATGCTGGCGGGCGTTGGTGGTATCGATCACGCGCTGTTGGTGGTGGCGTGCGATGACGGTGTGATGGCACAGACCCGTGAGCATCTGGCGATTTTGCAGCTGACCGGTAACCCGATGCTGACAGTGGCGCTGACCAAAGCCGATCGCGTGGACGAAGCGCGTGTTGATGAGGTTGAACGCCAGGTAAAGGAGGTGCTGCGGGAATACGGTTTTGCTGAGGCAAAACTGTTTATCACCGCAGCAACCGAAGGTCGGGGAATTGATGCCCTGCGCGAGCATCTGCTTCAGTTACCAGAACGTGAACACGCCAGCCAACATAGTTTCCGCCTCGCGATCGACCGCGCATTTACCGTAAAAGGTGCCGGGCTGGTCGTCACCGGTACGGCGTTAAGCGGGGAAGTGAAAGTAGGCGATTCACTCTGGCTGACTGGTGTGAATAAACCGATGCGCGTGCGTGCGCTGCATGCGCAAAATCAGCCAACAGAAACTGCCCATGCCGGGCAGCGTATCGCGCTTAACATCGCGGGTGATGCGGAAAAAGAGCAGATTAACCGTGGCGACTGGCTGCTTGCCGATGTGCCGCCGGAGCCGTTCACACGGGTGATTGTCGAGCTTCAAACCCATACACCGCTGACCCAGTGGCAGCCGCTGCATATTCACCACGCCGCCAGCCACGTTACGGGACGCGTTTCGCTGCTGGAAGATAACCTTGCCGAGCTGGTGTTCGACACGCCGCTGTGGCTGGCGGATAACGATCGCATAGTGCTGCGCGATATCTCGGCCCGCAACACGCTGGCGGGGGCGCGTGTGGTGATGCTTAACCCGCCGCGTCGCGGTAAGCGTAAGCCGGAATATCTGCAATGGCTGGCGTCTCTTGCACGGGCGCAGAGCGATGCCGATGCGTTATCTGTTCATCTGGAACGCGGCGCGGTTAACCTTGCGGATTTCGCCTGGGCACGGCAGCTCAACGGCGAAGGGATGCGCGAACTGCTGCAACAGCCTGGCTATATTCAGGCTGGTTACAGCTTGTTGAATGCGCCAGTTGCCGCCCGCTGGCAGCGGAAAATTCTCGACACATTAGCGACTTATCATGAGCAACATCGCGATGAACCTGGTCCTGGGCGCGAACGTCTGCGACGTATGGCGTTGCCAATGGAAGATGAAGCGCTGGTACTGTTGCTGATTGAAAAGATGCGCGAAAGCGGCGACATCCACAGTCATCACGGCTGGCTGCATCTGCCGGATCATAAAGCGGGCTTCAGTGCAGAGCAGCAGGCCATCTGGCAAAAAGCAGAGCCGCTGTTTGGTGACGAGCCATGGTGGGTGCGTGACCTGGCAAAAGAGACGGGAACCGACGAGCAGGCAATGCGCCTGACGCTACGCCAGGCGGCGCAACAGGGGATAATTACTGCGATCGTCAAAGATCGTTATTACCGTAACGATCGGATTGTCGAATTTGCCAATATGATCCGAGATCTCGATCAGGAATGCGGTTCAACCTGCGCGGCGGATTTCCGCGATCGCTTAGGCGTAGGCCGCAAGCTGGCAATTCAGATTCTGGAATATTTTGACCGTATTGGCTTTACGCGTCGTCGTGGAAATGATCATTTATTGCGCGACGCATTATTATTTCCGGAAAAATAAGGAAATGATTAATTCATAATAAATATGAATTAATACAAAATTTCTTATTAATGTTAAGAAGGCACGTTATTTGATGAATGTAACGTGCTTTTTATTAAAAATATTTTAATAAACGGTAATGTTGATCATATTTTCAAATGAAAATCCTCAGTAAGCTGCCCGCCCTTTTTTACACTTTCAGGAGTGTGTTATGGCAGCTTCAACCTTTTTTATTCCTTCCGTGAATGTTATTGGTGCTGATTCATTGAATGATGCAATGAATATGATGGCAGATTATGGATTTACCCGTACCTTAATTGTCACCGACAACATGTTAACGAAATTGGGTATGGCGGGTGATGTGCAAAAAGCACTGGAAGAACGCAATATTTTTAGCGTTATTTATGATGGCACCCAACCTAACCCCACCACGGAAAACGTCGCTGCAGGTTTGAAATTACTTAAAGAAAATAATTGCGATAGCGTGATTTCCTTAGGCGGTGGTTCTCCACACGACTGCGCAAAAGGTATTGCGCTGGTTGCAGCCAACGGCGGTGACATCCGCGATTATGAAGGCGTTGACCGCTCTGCAAAACCGCAGCTGCCGATGATCGCCATCAACACCACGGCGGGTACGGCCTCTGAAATGACTCGTTTCTGCATCATCACTGACGAAGCGCGTCACATCAAAATGGCGATTGTGGATAAACATGTAACTCCGCTGCTTTCTGTCAATGACTCCTCTCTGATGATCGGTATGCCGAAGTCACTGACCGCCGCAACGGGTATGGATGCCTTAACGCACGCTATCGAAGCGTATGTTTCTATTGCCGCCACGCCGATCACTGACGCTTGTGCACTGAAAGCCGTGACCATGATTGCCGAAAACCTGCCGTTAGCCGTTGAAGATGGCAGCAATGCTAAAGCGCGTGAAGCAATGGCTTATGCCCAGTTCCTCGCCGGTATGGCGTTCAATAATGCTTCTCTGGGTTATGTTCATGCGATGGCGCACCAGCTGGGCGGTTTCTACAACCTGCCACACGGTGTATGTAACGCCGTTTTGCTGCCGCATGTTCAGGTATTCAACAGCAAAGTCGCCGCTGCACGTCTGCGTGATTGTGCCGCTGCAATGGGCGTGAACGTGACAGGTAAAAACGACGCGGAAGGTGCTGAAGCCTGCATTAACGCCATCCGTGAACTGGCGAAGAAAGTGGATATCCCGGCAGGCCTACGCGACCTGAACGTGAAAGAAGAAGATTTCGCGGTTCTGGCGACTAATGCCCTGAAAGATGCCTGCGGCTTTACTAACCCGATCCAGGCAACTCACGAAGAAATTGTGGCGATTTATCGCGCAGCGATGTAATCATCATTTCCACAACGGCTGGCGAGTTGTCAGCCGCTTTTTCAACTATCTCAAAACTTGCTTTTTTTGAGATAGTTTCTCTTTCCTGCTATACACTATCTCAATATTGCGCTTTTTTGAGATAAGCACATGGCTATCAAATCACCTCCCGGACTTATTCCTTTATCACACTTATCGGGTGAGGAACTCCTGGCCCACCTGCGCTTTAACCGGGTTACCGATGAAAAAGGACGTTATCTGCCTTTTGATGAGTTGCAGTACCGCATCAAAAAAGGAGAAAACGTCGATGTGGCGTGGACGCTTACCCGTCTGGCGCGCAACGCGGCGATCCAACGAATTAATTATTGCAATGAAGCGGGTGAACAGGCCGGATTCAACATTACCCCGGTGATTGCAGAAGCGTGCGAGCTTGTCGACAAACGTGCTACCGCGCTGGCGCTGAAAGATCAGACTGAACGGTTACGCGGGGCCGGAGCCGAGTTAAGCCAGTTACGCCTGGAAGAGCCGATCACCAGCTCCCAGCTGGAAGGTGCGAATACTACAACGCTGGTGGCGAGAAAAATGCTGGAAACAGGGCGGTCGCCACGCACTGAAGACGAGCATATGATTGCGGGAAATGCCCGGCTGATGGCGGAAATTCCGCACTTACTCGCAGAACCGCTGACACCTGCGCTTATTCGCCAGTTACATGCCATTGGTATGGGTGGAATCAATGACGCGAAATATCGTCCGGGAGAATTTCGTGAAACAGATGATGTTGTGATCGCCGACTATGATGGCAATATAGTGCATCAACCGCCCGCTGCGGCATTGTTACCGGAACGGCTGGAAAAAGTTTGCCAGTGGTTAAACAGCCATGAAGGGTATATTCATCCGTTGGTCCGTGCCTGCATTCTGCATTTTATGCTGGCCCATGAACATCCGTTTCGGGATGGCAACGGGCGCACCAGTCGGGCGCTGTTTTACTGGTATATGCTGAAATCGGGCTACGATGTCTTTAAATATATTTCCATCAGCCGTTTGCTTCATGCTGCACCGGTCAAATATGCCGCCAGCTACCAGTACACTGAATCAGATGGTATGGATCTGACTTATTTCCTTGAATATCAGGCGGGTGTCATTAAACGTGCTCTGCAAAACTGGCAGCAGCATATCGATGAAATTACACAACGAAGCGCAAAACTCGATAGTGTGCTGTTTAGCTCTGGTGTGCTTAAACGCCTGAATCCGCGCCAGGTAACGCTCCTGAATGTGATGCTCGCCAATCCGGGGAAAGAGTACACAGTTGCTGAAATTAGCGCGAGCCTGGGCGTCTCTGATAATACGGCTCGAGCTGATTTACGGACAATTGTTAAAGAAGGATTCGCGCAAGAGAAAAGAATTAATAACCAGCAAGCAGTGTACGTCGCACACTACCCGCTGTAGCTTTTGCCCGTAAATTCGTGATAGCCGTCGTAAAGCTGTTACCGGCTGGCGAAGATTTCGCCAGTCACGTCTACCCTTGTTATACCTCACACCGCAAGGAGACGATCATGACCAATAATCCCCCTTCAGCACAGATTAAGCCCGGCGAGTATGGTTTCCCCCTCAAATTAAAAGCCCGCTACGACAACTTTATCGGTGGCGAATGGGTAGCGCCTGCCGATGGCGAGTATTACCAGAACCTGACGCCGGTGACCGGGCAGCTACTGTGCGAAGTGGCGTCTTCGGGCAAACGAGACATCGATCTGGCGCTGGATGCTGCGCATAAAGTGAAAGATAAATGGGCGCACACCTCGGTGCAGGATCGCGCGGCGATTCTGTTTAAGATTGCCGATCGAATGGAACAAAACCTTGAACTTTTAGCGACGGCAGAAACCTGGGATAACGGCAAACCCATTCGCGAAACCAGTGCTGCCGACGTGCCGCTGGCGATTGATCATTTTCGCTATTTCGCCTCGTGTATTCGGGCGCAGGAAGGTGGGATCAGTGAAGTGGATAGCGAAACCGTGGCCTATCATTTCCATGAACCGTTAGGCGTGGTGGGGCAGATTATCCCGTGGAACTTCCCGCTGCTGATGGCGAGCTGGAAAATGGCCCCCGCGCTGGCGGCGGGCAACTGTGTGGTGCTGAAACCCGCACATCTTACTCCGCTTTCTGTACTGCTGCTAATGGAAATCGTCGGTGATTTACTGCCGCCAGGGGTGGTGAACGTGGTCAATGGCGCAGGTGGGGAAATTGGCGAATATCTGGCGACCTCGAAACGCATCTCCAAAGTGGCGTTTACTGGCTCAACGGAAGTGGGCCAACAAATTATGCAATACGCCACGCAAAACATTATTCCGGTGACGCTGGAGCTGGGCGGCAAATCGCCAAATATCTTCTTTGCTGATGTGATGGATGAAGAAGATGCCTTTTTCGATAAAGCGCTGGAAGGCTTTGCACTGTTTGCCTTTAACCAGGGCGAAGTTTGCACCTGTCCAAGCCGTGCTTTAGTGCAGGAGTCTATCTACGAACGCTTTATGGAACGCGCTATCCGCCGTGTCGAAAGCATTCGCAGCGGTAACCCGCTCGACAGCGTGACGCAAATGGGCGCGCAGGTTTCTCACGGGCAACTGGAAACCATCCTCAACTACATTGATATCGGTAAAAAAGAGGGCGCTGATGTGCTCACCGGCGGGCGACGTAAGCTGCTGGAAGGCGAACTGAAAGACGGCTACTACCTCGAACCGACGATTCTGTTTGGTCAGAACAATATGCGCGTGTTCCAGGAGGAGATTTTTGGCCCGGTGCTGGCGGTAACCACCTTCAAAACGATGGAAGAAGCGCTGGAGCTGGCGAACGATACGCAATATGGTCTGGGCGCGGGCGTCTGGAGCCGCAACGGTAATCTGGCCTATAAGATGGGGCGCGGCATTCAGGCAGGGCGCGTGTGGACCAACTGTTATCACGCTTACCCGGCACATGCGGCGTTTGGCGGCTACAAACAATCAGGCATTGGCCGTGAAACCCACAAAATGATGCTTGAGCATTACCAGCAAACCAAGTGCCTGCTGGTGAGCTACTCGGATAAACCGTTGGGGCTGTTCTGATGTGAAAGGCTGCCCGGCGTGTATTGCCGGGCACTATCAGGTATGGCTACTGCCCGTAATAGGCATTGGCCCCATGCTTACGCAGGTAGTGCTTATCCAGCAGTTCGTTTTGCATCGCAGGGAGCTGTGGCGCAAGCTGGCGCGAGAACAGACCCATATAGGCGCACTCTTCCAGTACCACGGCGTTATGCACCGCATCGGCGGCATTTTTTCCCCAGGCGAACGGGCCGTGAGAATGCACCAGCACCGCAGGGATTTGTGCCGGGTTCAACCCACGCTCTTCGAAGGTTTTAATGATCACTTCGCCGGTCTGGTATTCATACTCGCCGTTGATCTCTTCTGCGGTCATCAGGCGCGTGCAGGGGATGGCTCCGTAAAAATAATCGGCGTGAGTAGTGCCCCAGGCGGGGAGATCAAGTCCGGCCTGCGACCAGATGGTGGCGTGGCGCGAGTGGGTATGCACTATGCCGCCAATCTCCGCAAAGCGACGGTAAAGCGCCAGATGCGTTGGCGTGTCGGAAGAGGGCTTTTTGCTGCCTTCCACCACCTTGCCGCTGGCTATCTCAACCACCACCATATCGTCGGCGGTCATTACCTCATACTCAACGCCGGAAGGCTTAATCACCATCCATTGCCGCGTTTCGTCTATCGCGCTGACATTGCCCCAGGTGAACGTCACCAGATGATGAACGGGAAGCGCCAGGTTTGCCGCCAGCACGTCGGCTTTCAGTTGCTCTAACATATAAATCCGGCCTCCTGCATACGCGCTTCAATCCAGCGCCGCGCCTGAATAATCTCCAGCACCGGCTCTTTGGCTTTTTCGGTCCACATCTCAATCAGGAAAGAACCGCGATAGTTCAGCTCATGCAGCGTTTTGAAGATGCCAACAAAATCGACACAGCCTTCGCCAAACGGCACATCGCGGAACTGTCCGGGGCTATGTTTGGTAACGGGTTGAGTGTCTTTCAGGTGGATGGCGGCGATACGGTCGATGCCCAGTTTCAGTTCGGCGGGAACATCATTGCCCCAGGCGCTGAGGTTGCCTACGTCCGGGTAAACGGTGAACCACGGTGACGCAAGCATTTCGTCCCACTTTTTCCATTTGCTGATAGAGTTCATAAACGCGGTGTCCATAATCTCCACCGCCAGCATGACTTGTGATGCCGCTGCCTGTTCAACCGCCCACGCCAGCCCTTCAGCAAACCGTTGCTGGGTGCCTTCGTCATGATCCTCGTAATAGACGTCGTAACCTGCCAGTTGAATAGTACGAATGCCGAGATCGCGCGCCAGGCGAATCGCTTTACTCATAATCTCCCGCGCCCGCTGGCGCACGGCGTCGTCCCGGCTACCAAAAGGAAAACGACGATGTGCGGACAGGCACATTGACGGAATAGCAACACCCGTTTCGATCATCGCAGTGACCAGCGAAGCACGTTGTGCGGCGCTCCAGTCAAGACGTGACAACCGTTCGTCGGTTTCATCCACCGACATTTCGACAAAATCAAAACCACAGCTTTTTGCCAGCACCAGCCGCTCCGGCCAGGAGAGATCTTTCGCCAGCGCTTTTTCATAAATGCCTAACGGATGATTACGCACGCTTGCCTCCCCAGATGGAGTCGATTTGCGCATGAAAATCAGCGGCCACTTGCGCCGGATTTGCTGCGCCTGCCAGCGCCCGTCCGGCAATAAACGCTTTCACGCGGATCTCTTTAAACAGCGGCAGGTCAGCAGGGGTAATCCCGCCGGTAATGGAAAGCTCAAGGCCGATATCGGAAAGCGCCTTCATGCGTGCCAGATCGGCCTCGCCCCACTGTTGCCCGCTGGCCTGCGCGTCACGACCACGATGATAAATGGCCTGCCGCACGCCAATACGATGCCAGTCACGGGCATCGTCCAGCGTCCAGTTGCCGAATAGCTCGATCTGAATTTCACCGCCGCAGTTCTGTGCCATCGCGTGGCCTTTTTCCACCGTGGCGAGCGGCGCGGCGCAGATGATGGTCATCCAGTTAGCGCCTGCGCCAAATGCCTGTTGCGCGAGCGTTTCACCCGCGTCGGCGACCTTCCAGTCGGCAACGATGATTTTGTCAGGGCACTGTTCGCGCAAGGCTTTCACGACGCCAAGCCCTTCGTTTAAACAGAGAATGGTGCCTGCTTCGACAATATCGACGCTGTCTTTTAACAGCGTCACGTCGCGCTGCGCGGCTTCAAGTGATGAGTGGTCGAGGGCCAGTTGCAGAAGTGGTCGACTCATAATGTGTGCTCCTTGATGTGGGCGTGATAACCCTGAAGTGCGGCAATGAGATGTTGATAGCGTTGGTATTTTTGTTGGTAAAGCTGATGCGCGGCCATATCCGGCAGCAGGGTGCGTACCGGGTGCTGTAAGTCACGTTGGGCTTCGCTGAAATCGCGATAAACCCCGGTACCGACGCGGGCGGCAAGTGCCGCACCAAAGCAGCCGGTTTCTTCCACCTGCGGCAGCTCGATACGCAGACCGCTGACGTCCGCCAGCATTTGCATCCAGACATCGGAGTGCGCCGGGCCGCCAGTGACGCGCAGGGTGTGCACATCAGTAAAACGTTCGCGCATCCGGTTGAGATGGGTCATATGGCTGAACACCACCCCTTCATAGATAGCCTGTAAGAGGTGTGCACGGGTGTGAATGGCCTGCATCCCGTAGAAACCGCTGGTCATTTCGAGTCCGGCGTTGCTGCCGTACAGGAACGGCAGGAAAAAGAGATCGCCACCGGCTTTCGGCAAACTGGCTACGGCCTGATTAATCTCAGCAAATGAGATTTCTCCCCACTGTGCGGTAAACCATTCGAGATTGCCGGAAGAGGTGGGGCTGGCTTCGTGAACGATAAATTGACCATCGTTAACGTAGCGACCATAGACATACGGATGCGCTTCACCGTCACGTAAACCGTGGGTTATGCCGCTGGTCACCGCCCAGGTCCCCATCACCGCATTGAGGGTGAATTCGTCTTCGAGCCCGGCGCAGAGTGCGGTGGAAACCACATCAAACAGGCCGCCGACAACGGGGGTACCCGCTTTCAGACCGGTCAGTACGGCTGTCTGAGCGGTGATTTCCCCGCAGATTTCGGCAGATCCGACAACAGGCGGCAGGGCGTGATTGATTTCAGCAATCCCCAGCCAGTCGGTAAGGCACGGGTCATATTCCCCGCGACTCATGTTGTAGAGATTGGACTCAGAAATATTGCTCTCTTCGCAACCTTTGACGCCGGTTAAACACCAGCGCAGGTAGTCGTGCGTCATCATCACGCAGCCAATTTGCGCGTAGCGTTCTGGTTCGTGCTCTTTCAGCCAGCGTAACAGCGACACCGGATGCCCGGTCCATAAGGTTTGTCGGGTCAGCGGATAGAGTTTTTCCGGGATGCCATCTTCCTGCCAGCGACGAACGATTTCCATCGCCCGGCGATCCGAGGACAAAATGGCGTTACCGAGCGGTTTGTCGTTTTTATCAAGTAGAAATAAGCCCTTTCCCTGCGCGGAGATGCCGATACCGACAATTTGTTCCCCGCTGACGCCGGAATGGGTAAGCAGGGCGCGAATGACAGCAGTGCAACATTGCCACAGTTCTGCCATGTCGCGCTCTGCCCAGCCTGGCTGTGGACTTAATGCGCACAGCGGCAGGCGCTGCACGCCCGCCTCCCGGCCTTCTCGGTCATACAGCCCGGCTTTCAGCCAGCTACCGCCACAATCTAACCCCAGCCAGTATTGCGTCATGGTTTATTGCACCTCATCCACGGCTTTCAGCAGATCAGCACCCTGCGGAACATCTTTAACAAACATGTCACGGACCTGGGTACCCAGCGCATCGCTAAAGGCTTTGCGGTCGAGATCGGTGATGACTTCCACGCCCGCTTCTTTCATACCGTCGATGATTTTTTGCTGATCTTCGGCGACCAGTTTGCGCTGATAGCTACCCGCTTCCTGCGCAGATGAGATCAGTGCTTGCTGGAACTCCGGGGTTAAGCCATCAAACTTCGCTTTGTTGATCACCACCAGAAGCGGCGAATAGGCGTGATGGGTCAGAGAAAGGTACTTCTGCACTTCATAAAATTTTGCTGACCAGACGACGTTGATCGGGTGTTCCTGAGCGTCGATAGTGCGGGTTTCCAGCCCGGTATAGACTTCGGCAAACGGCATCGGGATCGGGTTAGCGCCAAAAACTTTAAATGCAGCGATATTCATCGGGCTGTTGTTGGTGCGGATTTTCAACCCTTTCAGGTCGGCAGGCGTTTTGACCGGTGCACGCGAGTTGGTGACATCGCGCCAGCCGTTTTCCCAGTAGGCCAGTACTTTCAGCCCCTTACCTTCAAGGGAGACTTTCAGGTCATCACCGACTTTGCCGTCGAGCGTTTTATGCGCGTGAGCGGTATCGCGGAACAGGAACGGGACATCGAGCAGGTTGATGACGGGCGAGAGTCCCGTAAAGTTGTTAGAGCCAGACATCTCCATATCAATAGTGCCGCCACGCACGCCGCTGATCATCGCCTGCGCATTACCAAGGGTGCTATCCGGGAACAGTTTTAATTTCAGTTCGCCTTTGGTTTTTTCCTGCAGTAATTCATTAAATTTTTTCGCCGCAATATGTTGTGAATCGGTTTGTGAGGTTTCATAACCGAAACGTAATGATTGTGCCGCCAGAGAAGATGTGCTGAACGTCGCCACTCCGGCAATTAATAAAGCGTAGGTTACAGAACGTAATTTCATTATGATTTCCTTTTAACTCATCCATTTAAGAGGAGCGGTAATGAGCTCCGGTATAAAAATAAATAATGCTAACAACATGAATAAAACCATGACGTAAGGCGCAACGCCTTTTACCGCATCGTCAAATTTAAGTTTCGCCACGCCGCATACCACGTTAAGAACATTACCGACTGGAGGCGTAATCAGTGATATTGAACAGTTGATAATAAACATGATGCCGAAATAGACCGGATCTATTCCCGCTTCTTTCACTAATGGCATTAATACTGGTGTAAGAATTAATACGGTAGGCGTTAAGTCCATGACCGTACTGATCACCATAATAGCGAGCATAATGACGATGAATAATAAGCGAGGCGAATCAACCAACGGTTGTAATAGCTCCGATACCATCATGGGTAATTCGGCGATCGTAATAAGCCATGCAGATACCGCAGCAGAGGCCACCAGGAACATCACCACGGATGTGGTTTTTGCCGCGTTAATCAGCACATGATAAAGCGTGGAGAAGGTCATCTCGCGATAGACCACCACCGAGACGAACAGAGCGTAGAAGGCGGCAACCGCGCCTGCTTCGGTCGGTGTAAATAACCCCGAACGGAAACCGCCAATAATAATTATCGGTAAAAAGAGCGCCCAAATACCGGAAACTAAGGATTGCCAGACTTCTCGCAGTGAGGCTTTCGGCTGACAAGGTAAATTCAGTCGTTTTGCCTGCCACCACCAGGTAACCATCAGCGTGACGCCCATCATGATGCCTGGCGCAATGCCCGCCATAAACAGTTTGCTGATGGAGAGTCCGCTGGAGACGCCGAAGATAATGAGTGGTATGGAAGGCGGGATAATGGCCGCAATAATCCCCCCGGAACCGATAAGCCCGGCGGCGCGGTTTACCGGATAGTTGGCCTGGCGCATCATCGGCACCAGCAGCGCCGCGACAGCTGCGGTATCAGCAACCGCAGAACCGGACAGGCTTGCCATGATCATCGCTGCCAGCACGCCCACGTAACCCAGACCGCCTGGCCTGTGGCCTACCAGTTTCATTGGCAAGTCGACGATACGTTGCGACAGGCCGCCCGCGTTCATGATCTCACCCGCCAGTACAAAGAAGGGGATGGCTAACAGGGAGAAGCTGTCTGCGCCATTTACCAACGTTTGTGCCAGAATTTGCACATCAAAGATATCCATCCAGAACATCAATGAAATGCCGCACAGTAATAATGCCCAGGCGATGGGAACGCCAATTGCGATAGCCCCTAACAAACTGACAATAAATATAAGGATTGTCATCGTCAGGCTCCTTGTTGGTTTCGGCTGGGGGTATTTGTGAACTGCCGGTATAAGTGACGCAATTCCAGCAATGCGATAATCAGACTGGTGGGGATAGCGGCGGCGTACATTAAGCCAATGGGGACGCCAAGAATGGGCGATAAGTTGCTCCAGTCTTGCGCTGTTTTTTCTATAGCGCCCCAGGCCAGCCCCAGACACAGCAATAAAATGAGCGTATGGGTTAGCAGCGAAACACGTTGTTGATTAGCCGGTGAGAGTTTTTCGACTAAAAAAGTAACCTGCACATGGCTGTTGTCCATATAAGCAACGATTGCGCCAATAAAGGTTAACCAGACAAATAAAAGTCGGGATAATTCATCAATCGATAATATACTTGTGTGGAATCCATATCGAAGAATGATATTAATAAAAATAATACAAGACAGTATTGCGATGATGATCGCAAGAATGCCTTCGAGTATCCGTTTCATAACGAGTCCTTCTGGTTATGCAATATTTTTTATGCGCTAATGTTGTTAATATTCGTAATAATTATCAGAAAACGGCTAATTAGATATTCAAAGTGATATATAAATGGTTCTGTTTAACGAGATTCATTCAGAGAGTGAATGCCGTTGCGTAATATTTCGATGCGATGGTGCACATCAGCCGTCGCATTTATTTCCAGTAGCTTGATCCCAGCAAAATGCAATGTTGACGATTCTGCTACATTAAATAACTCGCGAACATGATCTGTGGTCATCAGGCTTTCTGCGCAGAATGGTGCAAACGGTGCGTGTAAATCCTGCCATTCGCCGTATGCCCCGTTTAGCGTCGTACCAGAGAACATTAACGCGCCGAGTTTTCCGGCTTGTTTCGCCATTTGGGTGTGGGTCAGCGGCAGCGTTGTATTGCGCCCTTCAATGGCAGAGCGCGCCCAGTTGATACAGATGCTGATGTCATAATCGGTAATAACTTCCAGCACATTTTCTAAAGGCAAAAAGCCTTTTCGGGGGGAAGAAGATGTCATGGCGTCGCAGTGTTCCAGCACCAGCTTGCACGGCCAGTCCCAACTGGCGATTTCTTTCAATGAGCGGGCAAAAGCGTCCGTCGCTTGCATAACATTAGGATTCGTTGCTAACGGTGCAGCCTGGAGCTCCAGTGCGAGCACTTTATTAGCCTGCAATGAGTTGATTTTATTGAACAGGTGGCGATAGTACGCCACGCAGGCCTGGCGCTGTTCTTCATCACTGGAGGCGAGACCAAACCCGCTGTTTTCGCTGCGGCGACGCATGGTTTCCATCACTGCGGTGACGACAAATTTCCAGCTCTCTGGCGTATGACGGAGTAACCATTGATCGCCCAGCGGGTGAAAATTTTCCAGGCAAGGTTGTTCCAGCCCCAAAATGTCTGGAGTCTCAGATAATTGTCGCCAGAAATCCTTCTCTTCCTCTTCACTTCTTTGGTGAAAAGAAGGTGCACAGGGATACGCGCCGATAATATAACCGGCATTATTCGTTTTCATTATGTGCTCCAGTAATCATTTTTTATAAAGCAGCGAGGGCCACTTTAACCACGATCTTGCGTATTGCCGTAGTGGCATTTTTATTACATGCCGGGCGATGAACATCCTGCGGGAAGAAAATAGCGTAGCTGCCCGGAATCATTTCTATAAATGATTCATGTTCACTATCGTGATAAAAAATAATATCGCGCTGCTCTAATAGTGATTCGCTGACTTTATTATTTCCCGTATCAATAGCAATGCCGATTTTCTCTTCACCCCACGCCAGAAACTGAATATCGATATACCGACGATGCACTTCCGGACGGTTTTCTACCGCCTCGCGTGTGGTTAAATCGATAATTTGCGCATAAATATTCTTGCCGTCGATTTCGACAACGCCCGGTTCCAGGGCGTTGAAGTCGGTGGTGCGCAGAAAATCGAGCGCCTTTTCAATGGCGGCGGGCAAACGGCACGGATTAGGCTGCGCGATATGTCCAAAAATCATGGCTTATCTCCTTATAACGCCTGGATTTTTGCCCACACGCTGTCATCAACGGTAATACCGTTACGGCGGTTTTCTGCCAGCAGGGTAGTAAATTCGTGGCCGGGTAAACGAATAGCCTGGTTTTCGTCAGCACGCTCGGCACTGGTAACGTAATCCATAATGCGTTGCAGTTTGGCATCGCGGGTGGGACCGTCGATAAGCTTGTCCACTTCAATGGCAATAAAAATTTGTGAAATGCCGTATTCGTCGCTGTTGTCCTCGGTGACTTCGGCAACCGATGCGCCGTCAGAAAGGAGGGTAGCGATCATATCCAGCACAATCGACATGCCCGAACCTTTCCAGTAGCCCATCGGCAAAATGCGGCGATTTTTCTCGATAACGCCAGGTTCTTTGGTCAAATTGCCCTCATCATCAAAGCCACCATCTACCGGGAGCTGACGACCAGCCAGGCGATTAACTTCTAACATGCCGTAAGAGAACATCGACATCGACATATCGACCATGGTGATCGGCGTGGAAGGAATGGCGACGATCAGCGGGTTGGTGCCGATGCGACACTCTTTTGCGCCCCACGGTGGCATTACGGCGATGGAGTTGGTCCAGCAAATGCCAATATAGCCTTTTTCCGCCGCCTGCCAGCCGTAGCTGCCGCCGCGCATCCAGTGGTTGGCATTACGTAGTGCCACCAGACCAATACCGTGATCGGCAGCCAGTTCAATGGCGCGATCCATCATCTTTTTCGCTGTCAGGTTACCGATCGAACGCTGGGCGTCCCACTGTTCAATTGCGCCGAGGCTGGTTATACGTTTGGGTTGGGCATCAGGAATGATATCGCCGTTTTCCAGTTGTTGAATGAAACGAGGGAAACGATTAACGCCGTGAGAATAAACGCCTGATTCGGTGGTGCGGGCGAACATCTCTGCACAGGCGTCAGCCGTTTCGCTGTCAACGCCGCGTGAAATTAAGACCCGATTAAAGGCTGCTTTTAACTGCTCAAATGTCACTTTCATCCCAGGCTTCCTTGTTTTTTTGATCGCTTTTTTGGCTTAAAATTTCAATATACGAAACTTGATTTCAAATATATCGATCACTTTTTAACAAAGCAATCTGATTGATGAATTTCAAAAAACTTAAAAATCAAGTGGTTATAAATTATCTGTCGAGATCGTGAACTACGGCACACTTTGCGCTACCATCAGGACGCGACAAAATGGGGAAAGAAGTGATGGGAAAAAAAGAGAACGAGATGGCGCAGGAAAAAGAGCGCCCAGCCGGAAGCCAGAGTCTGTTTCGTGGGTTGATGCTGATTGAGATTTTGAGCAACTATCCAAACGGTTGTCCGTTGGCGCATCTTTCGGAGCTGGCTGGTTTAAATAAGAGTACCGTCCATCGCTTATTGCAGGGATTACAGTCCTGCGGCTATGTGACCACCGCGCCCGCCGCAGGGAGTTATCGCCTGACCACCAAATTTATTGCCGTCGGGCAGAAGGCGCTATCTTCGCTGAATATCATTCATATCGCCGCTCCGCATCTTGAGGCTCTGAACATCGCCACTGGTGAAACTATTAACTTCTCCAGCCGCGAAGACGATCACGCTATTTTGATTTATAAGCTGGAACCCACAACCGGGATGCTGCGAACCCGTGCCTATATAGGCCAGCATATGCCGCTCTACTGTTCCGCAATGGGCAAGATCTACATGGCGTTTGGTCACCCGGACTACGTGAAGTCATACTGGGAAAGCCATCAGCATGAGATCCAGCCGTTAACCCGCAATACCATTACCGAGCTGCCCGCGATGTTCGACGAACTGGCGCACATTCGTGAAAGTGGAGCGGCGATGGACAGAGAAGAAAACGAACTCGGCGTCTCCTGTATTGCTGTTCCGGTGTTTGATATTCATGGGCGGGTGCCGTACGCCGTGTCGATTTCGCTTTCGACATCACGTCTGAAACAGGTGGGAGAGAAAAATCTCCTGAAACCACTTCGTGAAACCGCGCAGGCTATTTCTAATGAACTGGGATTTACTGTCAGGGACGACCAGGGCGCGATTACATAACCCTTTGGACAAGTGCCAAAACTTTAACATTTCCTTCGTTGGATCAAAGCAGTAGGGACGCGCTCTCTGGCACTCTGCTGTTTTAGTGCAAAGGAGTGATCATGAACCGGTTTATTATTGCGGATGCGACGAAATGTATCGGTTGCCGTACCTGTGAAGTGGCTTGCGCAGTGTCGCATCAGGAGAATCAGGATTGCGCTGCGTTGTCACCAGACGAGTTTATTTCCCGTATTCGTGTCATTAAAGATCATACTTACACCACGGCAGTAGCCTGTCATCAGTGTGAAGATGCACCGTGCGCGAATGTCTGCCCTGTTGACGCGATAAGCCGCGAACATGGGCATATTTTCGTTGAACAATCACGTTGCATTGGCTGTAAAAGCTGTATGCTGGCTTGCCCGTTTGGTGCGATGGAGGTCGTTTCTTCGCGCAAAAAGGCGAGGGCGATTAAGTGCGATCTGTGCTGGCATCGGGCGACGGGGCCGGCCTGTGTTGAAGCCTGCCCGACAAAGGCGTTGCAGTGCATGGATGTCGAGAAAGTGCAGCGGCATCGGCTACGGCAGCAGCCTGTTTGAAACGTTTTTCCGGCGTTTCTCAACGCAGGGATAGTGCGCTTTGTTTATGCCGGATGCGGCTAAAACGCCTTATCCGGCCTACAAATTCTACCAAATTCAATATATTGCAGAAATCATGTAGGCCTGATAAGCGTAGCGCATCAGGCAATTTTTAGTGACTTTCAGCCCAGGCTCTTTCTATCTCTTCTGCCAGAATCTTCACACCCGCCTCAATTTTCTCCGGCTCTGGTACGTAGTTCATGCGCATACATTGATGCGTATGCGGCCACGGTTTATCCAGTCCCGGGAAGAAGTTGTGCCCCGGCACCATCAGCACGCCGCGTGCTTTCAGGCGCTGGTAGAGCTGCTCGGTCGTAATGGGCAAATCCTTAAACCATAGCCAGAGGAAAATGGCTCCTTCCGGTTTATGAATCAGGCAGCGATCTTCCGGTAAATAGCGGCGAATGATGGCGATAGTTTCCTGAACACGCTGGTAGTAAAACGGTTTGATGACTGTTTCAGACAAGCGCAGCAGATCGTTACGCTTAATCATTTCACACATCATCGCCGGACCAATACCGCCAGGTGCCAGGCTGATAATGCCGTTCATATTGGTGATGGCGGTGATGATTTTTTCATTGGCGATGATAATGCCGCAGCGGGAGCCAGGTAGCCCCAGCTTGGAAAGACTCATGCACAGCACGATATTCGGATTCCATAGCGGGCGCGCTTCGCTGAAGATGATACCCGGGAACGGGACGCCATAAGCGTTATCAATCACCAGCGGAATGCCGTGTTGATTCGCCAGCGCGTCAAGCTTCAGCAACTCTTCGTCAGTAATCACATTGCCTGTTGGATTCGTCGGCCGGGAGACGCAAATCATCCCGGTTTCTTCGCCAATATGTAGATGCTCAAAATCAACGTGGTATTTAAACTGGCCTTCCGGCAGCAGTTCAATATTCGGACGCGCAGAGACAAACAGATCTTCTTCCAGTCCGGCGTCAGCGTAGCCAATATATTCCGGTGCCAGCGGGAACAGCACTTTTTTGACCCGACCATCGGCACGGCGTCCGGCAAACAGATTAAATAAGTAGAAAAACGCGCTCTGGCTGCCGTTTGTTAGTGCAATATTCTGTGGTTCGATATCCCAGCCCAACTTCTCGCGCAGCATTCCGGCAAGCAGTGTGAGTAGCTCCGTTTTCCCCTGTGGACCGTCGTAATTGCACAGTGCATCAGTCGCTTTGCCACTTTCCAGCATGTCGGTCAGTAGCGTCTGGAAGTAGTCCTGCATTTCCGGGATCTGCGCCGGATTACCGCCGCCGAGCATAATCGCGCCAGGCGTGCGTAAACCGTCGTTCAGATCTTCCATCAGCAGCGTAATGCCGGAGTGGCGGGTAAATTTGTCACCAAAAAGGGAGAATGTCATAGCGGGATATCTGTCGAACTCTGTAGCAAGGAAGGTAACAATAACGCTACATTTGCTGGGGTGCAAATCGGTCTGTTGAAGAGTGAGCGGTGCTTTATCCTGCAATGCTGATTAGGGCTGACATTTTATCCTGGTTGGCGGCTTCCCGAGGTACTCACGAACGGGAAGCCGGAAAAGTCACTGTTGCCCCGCCCAGATGACCAGCACTTTATCGTCGCCATGCTCACGAACAAAGCCGTAGCCCTGCTTCAGCGAAAGTGTCGTTTGTTTGCCCGCGCCAATTGCGGGATGGCGGGCGCGGAACTGGCTGATTTTTTGCCAGTGCGCGACGCTGGCGGCAGATTTACCGCTAACATCCTGCCAGTTCATATCCGAACGCGTACCTTGCAGCGGATCAGAACCGGTAGGACCGAACGGACGCGAGGATTCATCGCCATAAAAAATTTGTACCGCGCCTGGCGCTAATAATAATAACTCTGCTGCTTTGTCGCCCCCTTCACGGAACAGGCGGGTATCATGCGACGAGAGGTAGCTCAACACGTTGAAATCCTGCAATTTCTCCGCCATTTGCTGCCAGGTCGTATCCATCTGCGCCAGACAATCGACTGCTTTCGCCGCCTGCTCCTGATAATCGAAATTGATCATCGCATCGAAGTCGTGGCGATAGTAATCACTTTGCATCACGCCGTGGCCCCAGGCTTCACCGGTCATCCAGAAAGGTTTGTCATCTAATGCTTTGTCGGGGTTAGCTTTTTTCCATTCGCGAAGTGCAGCGCTGGCTTCGGTTTTCAGTTGCTGCCAGGCGGGCAACTCAACATGTTTGGCGGTATCGACCCGAAAACCATCAATCCCATAGTCGCGGACCCACTGACTTAACCAGTGGGTTAAGTAATCGCGAGGGGTAAAGCCGTCGATGTCTTTAGCGTGGGTATCCGTTTTGTTTTTATAGAACACTGGCAGACCAGAAGCGCTAGTTGATTCGGTTTTGATATCCGGCAAAAAGGCCAGCGACATAGTGAGATCGTCGAATCCAGGATTGTCGTAATCGCCGATATCCGTTCTGATCCAGTTTTTTCCCCACCATTTATCCCAGCCTGTTTTGTCGCTGAAATTAATGTAATCGTTAAAGCTATGCCAGGTTTGCCCGGCGGCAGGTTTCCAGTCGCTCCAGCGTTCACCCAGCGTTTTTTTCAGCTCGTCACCAGAAAGATATAACGCGCCAAACTGATACTCCTGCATATCCGCCAGCGTGGCATAGCCGGTGTGGTTCATCACGACATCAAAGAGAATACGAATACCGCGCTGATGCGCGCTATCAACCAGCGTCCGTAGATCGGCTTCACTGCCCATATTGGCATCAAGATTCGTCCAGTCCTGTGTGTAATAACCATGATAGGCATAATGCGGGAAATCACCTTTTGTACCGCCGCCGACCCAGCCGTGAATTTGCTCAAATGGGGCGCTTATCCATAAAGCATTAACGCCCAACTGCTGGAGATAATCCAGTTTGTTGGTCAGGCCGCGTAAATCGCCGCCGTGAAAAGTGCCAATTTCCGCCATACCGTCTTTATGACGTCCGTAACTCTGGTCATTACTGGGATCGCCGTTTTCGAAACGATCTGTCAGCACAAAGTAAACCGTGGCGTTATGCCAGTCGAAAGGGGCGGATGTGTCAGTTTCTGCCCGTTCCAGCAGGAGTAAACCGTTGCTGGTGGCAGCGGGTTGTAACGTTATTTGACCGTTCTTCACTATCGCAATTTGCTGGCTGTAATAATCCCGGACAGCGGCTCCCTCCGCAAAAGTGGCGCTGACATCCAGTGTGAGCGGTAATCCATCCCATTTCGGGCATTCACGGACCAGGCTTGCTACCGGTTCGACGGTGTTCTGGAGGGAAATCATCAATGTTGGCGTACCGGAGCGGGTGTCTAGTTGCAGCGTATATTCGCCGTCCCTGAACAATCGCCATTGAGGTGGCGTGTTGCTACAAGGTTGCAGGGAAAGCATCTGATTGAGTTTTATCGCATCCGCAGGCTGCCAGCACTGTTGGTCAAAATTTAGCATTAGTGGACGCGTACCTTTGGGCAACTGCGCGTGGCTGACAAATGTTCCCGTCCCCTGTTCGCTAAAGGCAGGGAACCCCGGAGAAGTCCAGCTGGCGGCAACGGCGAAGCCAGGAAGGAGTGTCAGAAAACAGGCGGCGAGTTTCATGGCGGATGAGTCCTTATTGCTGCGATTTCAGACAGTTTGCCAGCGATAAGCCAGACAAAACTCATCCCTGAGCGGTAAGTCCACAGGATGAGAAGCAAGGGTGAGCGATCGCGCGCAAAAAACGGCTGAATTTTGCGATAAACCCCACATTTTCTGCGATTTAGCGCCAATCTGAATCGTTAACTCGTGACATAGTTTCAGATTTGGACTATTCCTTGGGGTGCTCTTGACAGCTATTTTTGATATGATTTGAGATTCAACTCTCAAATTTGTAAAAAATATAAGGTGTTGGAATGATTAAATCCGACCAGGAGACCTGATGATTTTGACTCCCATACGACGATATGGGGCGATGATTCTTATGTTACTCACTCTGGTGTTTTCGAGTGAGGTGTTAGCGAAGACGCACACAACAACAGCGAGTCAAAAGTCCCACTTAACTAAAGCTAGTAATAAACAGGTAAGCAGTAAACAAGAGTATTCTCGCAATAGTGCAAAGAGTAGTTCACTTCCTGATTTGCGAAAATACCCTTCCGGAACACCAAGGAAAAAGGCGTTTCTCCGGACTGTAATGCCTTACATTACCAGCCAAAATGCGGCCATTACTGCGGAACGTAACTGGCTGATTTCAAAACAGTATCAGGGCCAATGGTCACCTGCTGAGCGTGCGCGTCTGAAAGACATCGCCAAACGCTACAAGGTGAAGTGGTCTGGTAATACGCGAAAAATCCCGTGGAATACCTTGCTTGAACGCGTAGACATTATCCCTACCAGTATGGTGGCGACGATGGCTGCAGCAGAAAGCGGTTGGGGAACGTCAAAGCTGGCGCGCAACAACAACAACCTGTTCGGCATGAAATGCATGAAAGGACGTTGTACCAATGCGCCGGGTAAAGTGAAAGGGTACTCACAGTTTAGTTCTGTCAAAGAATCGGTGAGCGCCTATGTCACTAACCTCAATACGCACCCGGCTTACTCTTCGTTCCGTAAATCGCGTGCACAACTGCGTAAAGCGGATCAGGAAGTGACTGCCACAGCGATGATTCACAAGCTGAAGGGCTACTCGACCAAAGGGAAGAGTTATAACAACTACCTGTTCGCAATGTACCAGGATAACCAACGGTTAATCGCGGCGCATATGTAATTGCATTTCCTCGAGCCTTATCCGACTTGTCAGGCGGATAAGGCTTTTGCTCGTATCAGGTGGTTGTGCTGAGTTACCTGATGCGACGCCGATAATTCTCATCATCGCTACAACATGACCTCGCTATTTACATCGCGATACTCTTTTGGCGTTGTGTCATATGCTTTTTTAAAAACAGAGTAGAAATATTGCAGCGATGGATAACCGCACATTTGCGATATCTCGTTAATTGACAAGGTAGTAGAAATCAGCAGGCTGCGCGCTTTCTCCAGCTTTTCGGCATGAATCATGGCGTGAATGGTTTCGCCCACCTCTTCTTTAAAACGCTTCTCAAGATTGGAGCGTGATATGCCCACCGCATCCAGTACCTGATCCACTTTAATCCCTTTACAGGCGTGATTACGAATGTAATGCATGGCCTGAATAACGGCGGGATCGGTCAGCGAGCGGTAATCTGTTGAGCGCCGTTCAATGACGCGAACTGGTGGGACCAAAATCCGCTGTAGCGGCATTTCTTCTTTATCTAATAATCGATGCAACAGTTTTGCCGCCTGATAGCCCATTTGCCGCGCGCCCTGAGCGACCGAAGAAAGGGCGACACGCGACAGATAGCGGGTCAGTTCTTCGTTATCGATGCCAATCACGCATAATTTTTCCGGTACGGGAATGTGTAGATGTTCACATACTTGCAGAATATGCCGCGCCCGGGCGTCAGTAACGGCAATAATCCCGGTTTGCGGTGGCAGCGTTTGTAGCCAGTCTGCCAGCCGATTTTGCGCGTGTTGCCAGTTCTCTGGCGCGGTTTCTAACCCCTGATAAACCACTCCGCGATACTTTTCTTCGGCGACAAGCTGACGAAATGCATATTCGCGTTCAGTGGCCCAACGTTTACCGCTTGATTCCGGAAGACCATAAAAAGCAAAGCGGTTAACGCCTTTCTCTTTTAAATGCAAAAATGCGCTTTCAACCAGCGCATAGTTATCGGTGGCAATGTAATGAACGGGTGGGTAACTTTCGGCAAGGTGATACGAGCCACCAACCCCAACAATGGGGACGTCGACATCAGCCAGCGCTTGCTCGATTTGTTTGTCGTCGAAGTCGGCAATGACGCCATCTCCTAACCAGTCCTTGATTTTATCAATGCGGGCGCGGAAATCTTCTTCAATGAAAATATCCCATTCCGATTGTGACGCCTGTAAATATTCCCCTACGCCTTCTACTACCTGCCGGTCATAGGCTTTATTGGCATTGAACAGTAATGTGATGCGGTGACGTTTAGTAAACATGGTTCTTTTCCTGCTGAATCATGCAAAAACTCAAAACCGGTAATACGTTACCGGCTTTGAGAAAATTTTTATCAAAATCAAGAACGGCGTTTGGTTGCGGAGTCCATCCATACAGCCAGCAACAGAATCGCACCTTTAACGATATACTGCCAGAAGGTCGGTACATCCATCATACTCATGCCGTTATCCAGTGAAGCCATGATGAATGCCCCCATTACCGCTCCAGCCACGCTCCCGACGCCGCCTGCCAGACTGGTGCCGCCAATCACACATGCTGCAATTGCGTCCAGTTCGGCGATATTTCCCGCAGAAGGTGAACCAGCGCCGAGTCGAGAACTGAGGATTAATCCGGCGATGGCTACCATTAATCCGTTAATAGCGAACACGGCAAGTTTGGTGCGTTCAACGTTAATCCCGGAGAGACGTGCCGCTTCCAGATTGCCGCCGATGGCATAAATGCGTCGTCCAAATGCCGTCCGCGTTGCCATAAACATTCCGCCGAGTAACAGCAACGTCAGCAGCAGAACAGGAGTGGGAACACCACGGTAATCATTCAACAGCCAGATTGCGCCTAATACGATGATAGCGGTTAAAGCCTGGCGACCGACTACTGCGGTAGAGGCCGGAGACTGCAAACCCAAAGCCTGACGGCGCATTCTTCCGCGCCATTGCCAGCCAACAAAAGCCATTAAGCCAAGCGCGCCAATGATGAAGCCGGTGCTGGCAGGTAGATAGCTTTGCCCAATTTGTGACATCGCGGCGCTGGTGGGGGAAACAGTCGTGCCGTTGGTGATGCCAATGAGTATGCCACGAAATGCCAACATGCCCGCGAGGGTGACAATAAATGAAGGGACTTTGCGGTACGCGACCCACCATCCGTTCCAGGCTCCGAGAAGCAGTCCCAGAACCAACGTCACAATGATGGTAAGTGGCAAAGGCCAGCCTAGCCAGACGTCACAAATCGCCGCGACGCCACCTAACAGCCCCATCATTGAGCCGACGGAAAGGTCGATTTCAGCAGAAATTATGACGAACACCATTCCTACCGCGAGGATGCCGGTAATCGCGGTTTGGCGTAACAGGTTGGAGACGTTACGGGCGCTTAAGTAGGCACCATCGGTGGTCCAGGTAAAGAACAGCATGATTGCGATGATAGCTGCAATCATCACGAAGACCTGCAAATTCAGTGATTTCAGCCCGGAAAGGCCACCGGATGTCGGTACGGCTAATTTCACTTCAGACGGATTGCTTTTCGACATGATGTTCGCTCCTCAATGCGGCTTCCATCACCTGCTCCTGAGTCAGGTTATGATTTATCAGGTTGGCTTTTAGTTTCCCTTCATGCATCACCAGTACACGATCGCTAAGGCCGAGCACTTCAGGTAATTCGGAAGAGATGACAATAACGGCAATACCCTGCTGGACGAGTTGGTTAATTAATTTGTAGATCTCGTATTTCGCGCCAATATCGATACCCCTGGTGGGTTCATCAAGAATGAGAATGCGCGGGTTAAGTAACAGACAGCGAGCGAGGATCGCTTTTTGTTGATTGCCGCCGCTCAAACGTCCAATAGCAAGGTCGGGGGACGACGTTTTAACTTTGAGTTGCTGGATTGATTCCAGAATACATTTTTGCTCTGCCGCGTCATCAAGCTGGCTAATACTACCGGTAAATTTTTTGAGTGCGGCGAGGGTAATATTTTTACCAACCGCCATTACCGGAACGATGCCGTCGCGCTTTCTGTCTTCGGGTACCATCGCAATCCCCTGGGCGATGGCTTGCTGACAGTTACGAATATCTACCTGTTTGCCGTCAATATAAATTTTCCCTTCCCATTGTCCGGGCCACACACCAAACAGGCACTGAATAGTCTCGGTACGTCCGGCACCAACGAGTCCGGCGATACCCAGTATTTCGCCACGTTTCAGGGAAAACGAGACATCATTAACTCGTTTAATATGACGATTAACCGGATGCCATGCCGTCAGATGTTCAATACGTAATATTTCATCTCCGGTGGTATGTGGTTCATTAGGGTAAAGCGCGGTTAACTCTCGCCCGACCATCATGGTGATAATATCGTCTTCACTCATTCCAGCAGCATCACGCGTGCCAATGTGCTGACCGTCGCGAATAACGCAAATCGTATCGGAAATCGCTTTGACTTCGTTGAGTTTGTGCGAAATATAAATACAGGCGATACCGTGCTGTTGTAGATCGCGAATAATATCCAGTAAAACCGACGTTTCCTGCTCAGTTAATGAGGCTGTCGGCTCATCGAGAATTAACAAACGCACCTGTTTATTAAGTGCCTTGGCAATTTCAACCAGTTGTTGTTGCCCAAGTCCTAAATCGCCAACGCGGGTATCAGGTGAAATGGATAAACTGACCTGTGCGAGCAGCTTCTGACAGCGTAGCGTCATCAGGTCATAATCCATAATGCCATTATGGGTTATTTCGTTACCCAGGAAGATATTTTCCAGCACGGTCAGTTCTTTCACCAGCGCCAATTCCTGGTGAATAATGGCGATACCTTTGCGTTCGGTATCGCGGATGTGACTCGCCTGAATCTCTTCTCCCGCAAAAATAATTTCGCCTTCGTAGGAACCATGGGGATAAATACCACACAGCACTTTCATCAGCGTTGATTTACCTGACCCATTTTCCCCACAGAGTGAGACGATTTCGCCAGCATTCAACCGCAAGCTGACGTTATCAATCGCCTTCACACTGCCGAAGGTTTTGGTAATGTTCTTCATTTCAAGTAGATAAGGCATAACGACTCCACCTAAGCCAATCAATTCACGCGGCATGGAGAGAAATCACGCCCCCGCTCCGCGCCGGGGCGTAACGCTTACAGCTCGCTCTCTTTGTGGAATCCGTCTTTAACTACCGTATCTTTGATGTTGTTTTTATTCACATCGATCGGTGTCAGCAGGCGGGAGGGAACATCTTTCAGGCCATTATTCAGTGTGGTATCCGCTTTTGGCTCCTGACCATTGCCCAACTCAACGGCAATTTCTGCGGCAGTATTTGCCAACAATGTAATAGGTTTATACACCGTCATAGTTTGCGTACCGGCAGCAATACGTTTAATACCTGCAAGATCCGCATCCTGGCCGGAAATTGCTACTTTCCCTGATAAACCTTGCGCGCTTAATGCCTGAATTGCCCCTCCTGCGGTGGCATCGTTTGAGGCAACTACAGCATCAATTTTGTTATTATTGGCGGTTAGCGCGTTTTCCATAATTTTCAATGCGTTTTCCGGTAACCAGCCATCAACCCATTGGTCACCAACGACTTTAATTTTTCCGGAATCAACATAAGGTTTTAATACTTTCATTTGCCCGGCGCGGAACAGCTTGGCGTTGTTATCTACCGGCGAGCCGCCCATCAGGAAGTAATTACCTTGCGGAACAATATCGACCAGGGCTTTTGCTTGCAGTTCACCGACTTTTTCGTTATCGAAAGAAATATAAAAATCGATATCCGCATCGTTAATCATACGGTCGTAAGCTAATACTTTAATACCTTCTTGTTTGGCTTCTTTTACAACGTTACTTAATACCTGACCGTTATAAGGAATAATGACAAGAACATCGACACCCCGGTTAATCATGTTTTCAATCTGCGACATTTGTGTTTCTTCATTGCCATTTGCAGACTGTACAAATACTTTCGCGCCGAGAGATTCTGCTTTTTTCACAAAAATATCTCGATCTTTTTGCCAGCGTTCAAGACGGAGATCATCAATCGCCATACCTATTTTGACTTCTTTGGCGTGTGCCGCAACGTTGGTAAGCAGAAGTGAGGTGCAAAGGGTGAGTAGAATGTTCTTTATTTTCATGGTGTAGGGCCTTCTGTAGTTAGAGGACAGCTTTAATAAGTAACAATCACCGCGATAAACGTAACCAATTTTTAGCAACTAAACAGGGGAAAACAATTACAGATTTTTATCTTTCGATTACGATTTTTGGTTTATTTCTTGATTTATGACCGAGATCTTACTTTTGTTGCGCAATTGTACTTATTGCATTTTTCTCTTCGAGGAATTACCCAGTTTCATCATCCCATTTTATTTTGCGAGCGAGCGCACACTTGTGAATTATCTCAATAGCAGTGTGAAATAACATAATTGAGCAACTGAAAGGGAGTGCCCAATATTACGACATCATCCATCACCCGCGGCATTACCTGATTATGGAGTTCAATATGCAAGCCTATTTTGACCAGCTCGATCGCGTTCGTTATGAAGGCTCAAAATCCTCAAACCCGTTAGCATTCCGTCACTACAATCCCGACGAACTGGTGTTGGGCAAGCGTATGGAAGAGCACTTGCGTTTTGCCGCCTGCTACTGGCACACCTTCTGCTGGAACGGGGCGGATATGTTTGGTGTGGGAGCGTTTAATCGTCCGTGGCAGCAGCCTGGTGAGGCACTGGCGTTGGCGAAGCGTAAAGCAGATGTCGCATTTGAGTTTTTCCACAAGTTACATGTGCCATTTTATTGCTTCCACGATGTGGATGTTTCCCCTGAGGGCGCGTCGTTAAAAGAGTACATCAATAATTTTGCGCAAATGGGTGATGTCCTGGCAGGCAAGCAAGAAGAGAGCGGCGTGAAGCTGCTGTGGGGAACTGCTAACTGCTTTACAAACCCTCGCTATGGCGCGGGTGCGGCGACGAACCCAGATCCTGAAGTCTTCAGTTGGGCGGCAACGCAAGTTGTTACAGCGATGGAAGCAACCCATAAATTGGGCGGTGAAAACTATGTCCTGTGGGGTGGTCGTGAAGGTTACGAAACGCTGTTAAATACCGACTTGCGCCAGGAGCGTGAACAGCTGGGCCGCTTTATGCAGATGGTGGTTGAGCATAAACATAAAATCGGTTTCCAGGGCACGTTGCTTATCGAACCGAAACCGCAAGAACCGACCAAACATCAATATGATTACGATGCTGCGACGGTCTATGGCTTCCTGAAACAGTTTGGTCTGGAAAAAGAGATTAAACTGAATATTGAAGCTAACCACGCGACGCTGGCAGGTCACTCTTTCCATCATGAAATAGCCACCGCCATTGCGCTTGGCCTGTTCGGTTCTGTCGACGCCAACCGTGGCGATGCGCAACTGGGCTGGGACACCGACCAGTTCCCGAACAGTGTGGAAGAGAATGCGCTGGTGATGTATGAAATTCTCAAAGCAGGCGGTTTCACCACCGGTGGTCTGAACTTCGATGCCAAAGTACGTCGTCAAAGTACTGATAAATATGATCTGTTTTACGGTCATATCGGCGCGATGGATACGATGGCGTTGGCGCTGAAAATTGCAGCGCGCATGATTGAAGATGGCGAGCTGGATAAACGCATCGCGCAGCGTTATTCCGGCTGGAATAGTGAATTAGGCCAGCAAATCCTGAAAGGCCAAATGTCACTGGCAGATTTAGCCAAATATGCTCAGGAACATAATTTGTCTCCGGTGCATCAGAGTGGTCGCCAGGAGCAACTGGAAAATCTGGTAAATCATTATCTGTTCGACAAATAACAGCTAACTGTGCAGTCCGTTGGCCCGGTTATCAGTAGCGATACCGGGCATTTTTTTAAGGAACGATCGATATGTATATCGGGATAGATCTTGGCACCTCGGGCGTAAAAGTTATTTTGCTCAACGAGCAGGGTGAGGTGGTTGCTGCGCAAACGGAAAAGCTGACCGTTTCGCGCCCGCATCCACTCTGGTCGGAACAAGACCCGGAACAGTGGTGGCAGGCAACTGATCGCGCAATGAAAGCTCTGGGCGTTCAGCATTCTCTGCAAGACGTTAAAGCATTAGGTATTGCCGGACAGATGCACGGTGCAACCTTACTGGATGCTCAGCAACGGGTGTTACGCCCTGCCATTTTGTGGAACGACGGGCGCTGTGCGCAAGAGTGCACTTTGCTGGAAGCGCGAGTTCCGCAATCGCGGGTGATTACCGGCAACCTGATGATGCCCGGATTTACTGCGCCTAAATTGCTATGGGTTCAGCGGCATGAGCCGGAGATATTCCGTCAAATCGATAAGGTATTATTACCGAAAGATTACTTGCGTCTGCGTATGACGGGGGAGTTTGCCAGCGATATGTCTGACGCAGCTGGCACTATGTGGCTGGATGTCGCAAAGCGTGACTGGAGCGATCTCATGCTGCAGGCTTGCCACTTATCTCGTGACCAGATGCCCGCATTATACGAAGGCAGCGAAATTACTGGTGCTTTGTTACCTGAAGTTGCGAAAGCGTGGGGTATGGCGGCGGTGCCAGTTATCGCAGGCGGTGGCGACAATGCAGCTGGTGCGGTTGGTGTGGGAATGGTTGATGCTAATCAGGCAATGTTATCGCTGGGGACGTCGGGGGTCTATTTTGCTGTCAGCGAAGGGTTCTTAAGCAAGCCAGAAAGCGCCGTACATAGCTTTTGCCATGCGTTACCGCAACGTTGGCATTTAATGTCTGTAATGCTGAGTGCGGCTTCGTGTCTGGATTGGGCCGCGAAATTAACCGGCCTGAGCAATGTCCCTGCTTTAATCACTGCAGCTCAACAGGCTGATGAAAGTGCCGAGCCAGTTTGGTTTCTGCCTTATCTTTCCGGCGAGCGTACACCACACAATAATCCCCAGGCGAAAGGGGTTTTCTTTGGTTTGACTCATCAACATGGCCCCAATGAACTGGCGCGAGCAGTGCTGGAAGGCGTGGGTTATGCGCTGGCAGATGGCATGGATGTCGTGCATGCCTGCGGCATTAAACCGCAAAGTGTTACGTTGATTGGTGGCGGGGCGCGTAGTGAGTACTGGCGTCAAATGCTGGCGGACATCAGCGGTCAGCAACTGGATTACCGCACGGGTGGCGATGTGGGGCCAGCACTGGGCGCAGCAAGGCTGGCGCAGATTGCGGCGAATCCAGAGAAATCGCTCATTGAGTTGTTGCCGCAACTACCGTTAGAACAGTCGCATCTACCAGATGCGCAGCGTTATGCCGCTTATCAGCCACGACGAGAAACGTTCCGTCGCCTCTATCAGCAACTTCTGCCATTAATGGCGTAAACGTTATCCCCTGCCTGACCGGGTGGGGGATAATTCACATCTATATATCTCAGTAATTAATTAATATTTAGTATGAATTTATTCTGAAAATCATTTGTTAATGGCATTTTTCAGTTTTGTCTTTCGTTGGTTACTCGTAATGTATCGCTTGTAGATATGGAGATCGTTATGAAAACCTCAAAGACTGTGGCAAAACTATTATTTGTTGTCGGGGCGCTGGTTTATCTGGTTGGGCTATGGATCTCATGCCCATTGTTAAGTGGAAAAGGTTATTTTCTTGGCGTGTTAATGACGGCAACTTTTGGCAACTATGCATATCTTCGCGCAGAAAAACTTGGGCAACTGGATGATTTTTTTATCCACGTCTGTCAGTTGGTAGCGTTAATCACTATCGGTCTCTTGTTTATCGGTGTTTTAAACGCACCTATCAATGCTTATGAAATGGTGATCTACCCCATCGCCTTTTTTGTCTGCTTGTTTGGTCAAATGCGTTTGTTTCGCTCGGCATGAGCAACATAAAGTTCTTACACATTCAGGAATGAAAGGAATACTGTGATGGACAACAAAATATCAACCTATTCTCCGGCATTTAGTATTGTTTCATGGGTAGCCCTTATTGGCGGTATTGTTACCTATCTGTTAGGACTATGGAATGCAGAGATGCAGTTAAATGAAAAAGGGTATTATTTTGCCGTACTGGTATTAGGTTTGTTTTCCGCGGCGTCTTATCAAAAGACCGTTCGGGACAAGTATGAAGGCATACCTACCACCCCCATTTATTATATGACTTGCCTGACGGTCTTTATTATCTCTGTTGCGTTGTTGCTGGTAGGTCTATGGAATGCAACGTTATTACTCAGCGAAAAAGGCTTTTATGGGCTGGCTTTCTTCTTAAGCTTGTTTGGTGCAGTAGCGGTGCAGAAGAATATTCGTGATGCCGGAATAAACCCACCAAAAGAAACACAGGTTACCCAGGAAGAATACAGCGAATAATTCACATAAGCCCGGTTAGTCCAATGTAACCGGGCTTTTACTAACTCACTAATCTGTTTCTGTCGATTCGTTGTACCAGCATAGAAAGTAACAAACTCGCTGCCAACGTCGCGCAAAAGATCCAAATAATATCGAGTATTGGCCAGTTTTTAAGCTCAATCCCCCGGGTGCGCAGTGCATGGATAATCAATGCATGGAACCCGTATATACCTAACGAATGGCGGGAGATTAAGCCAAGTCCGCAAATGGTACGCGTATACAGCGTGTTTTTAACCAGAGTCAATAACGCGATTGCGCAGATAAAAACCATCGGCCCACAGTAAAGATACCAGGTATCGGCAAAATTTCCGCGCCACTGTAATTCATATAATGTCCCGCGAGAGATAATAAAAACCCCCGTCGCAAACAGTGCGGCGCTCACCCACGACAGTGCTTTATGCTGTGTGTCCATCATCCCTATAGCGCGGCCCAACATGCCATAAAGGATGTAGTAAAAAGTATCGCCATTGATATATAAGTTAATTGGCAGCCATTCAAAACCGTCGATTTTCTGCGGCACAGTATTTGGGTTAGCGATGATACCAATCATCACCATTAGCACCAGCAACATTTTTCCGCCGACGTTCTTCACCTGAATCAGCGGTGAAACCAGATAAATCACTGCAATCGCGAAGAAAAACCATAAATGGTAAAACACTGGCTTTTGCAGGAGGTTTTTCAGCGCTAACTCCACATTGATGGAGGTAAACAGCGCAATGTAGAGCAGCGCGATTGCGCTATAAAAAAACAGGCATAAGCCGATACGCAAGAAATGGCGCGACTGGGCGCTGCGTTCGCCAAAAAAGAGATAGCCGGAAATCATGAAAAATAGCGGCACGCTGACACGAGAGGCAGAATTCAGAACATTGGCGATATCCCAGGTGATGGGGCTAACACTATGAGCATTGGTCACATACCAGGTAGTGGTGTGAATCATCACCACCATTAAACACGCTATCCCTCGCAGGTTATCAATCCAGTAAATTTTGGGCTGCATCTGTGTCTCTGTATCTGGTTAAAAAAAGTCTGACCGATAAATCATTCAGTTGGCGCACTGGAATAATCTGAGTTTTATCACTACAGCTTATAGAGGCTTAAGGAAATTCGTAAGATATCAGCCACTATACCGATATAAATAATAAGACTCACCTGCAAACCAGACGGTAATTTAATGATGATGAACGCTTTCTTTCCAGCAATGGCGCTTATTGTGCTAGTGGGTTGTTCTACACCGCCACCCGTGCAGAAAGCACAACGGGTAAAGGTTGATCCTCTGCGTTCGTTGAATATGGAAGCGTTATGCAAGGATCAGGCGGCAAAACGTTATAACACCGGCGAGCAAAAAATCGACGTCACCGCCTTCGAACAGTTCCAGGGAAGCTATGAAATGCGCGGTTATACCTTCCGTAAAGAGCAGTTTGTCTGTTCTTTTGACGCAGATGGCCATTTTTTGCATCTTTCCATGCGTTAAGCCCTGCTTTTTCCCGTTTCGTACTGTATATCTTCCATCCAGCGGGTATACTGATCCCTTCCTTTAAATCCACACGTATCCAGCACGAAATAATATGCAAAAGTTTGATACCAGGACCTTCCAGGGCTTGATCCTGACCTTACAGGATTACTGGGCTCGCCAGGGCTGCACCATTGTTCAACCATTGGACATGGAAGTCGGCGCGGGAACCTCTCACCCAATGACCTGTCTGCGCGCGCTGGGGCCAGAACCGATGGCGGCTGCTTATGTTCAGCCTTCTCGTCGCCCGACCGATGGTCGCTACGGCGAAAACCCCAACCGTTTACAGCACTACTATCAGTTCCAGGTGGTCATTAAGCCATCGCCGGACAATATTCAGGAGCTGTACCTCGGTTCTCTGAAAGAGCTGGGCATGGACCCGACCATCCACGACATCCGTTTCGTGGAAGATAACTGGGAAAACCCGACGCTGGGTGCCTGGGGACTGGGCTGGGAAGTGTGGCTGAACGGCATGGAAGTGACGCAGTTCACTTACTTCCAGCAGGTTGGTGGTCTGGAGTGTAAACCGGTTACCGGCGAGATCACCTACGGTCTGGAACGTCTGGCCATGTACATTCAGGGCGTAGACAGCGTTTACGACCTGGTCTGGAGCGACGGCCCGCTGGGTAAAACCACCTACGGCGACGTGTTCCATCAGAACGAAGTGGAGCAGTCCACTTACAACTTCGAATACGCGGATGTGGACTTCCTGTTCACCTGCTTCGAGCAGTACGAGAAAGAAGCGCAGCAGCTGCTGGCGCTGGAAAATCCGCTGCCGCTGCCAGCCTACGAGCGTATTCTGAAAGCCGCCCACAGCTTCAACCTGCTGGATGCGCGTAAAGCCATCTCCGTCACCGAGCGTCAGCGCTACATTCTGCGCATTCGCACCCTGACCAAAGCAGTGGCAGAAGCATACTACGCTTCCCGTGAAGCCCTCGGCTTCCCGATGTGCAACAAAGATAAGTAAGAGGCGGCTATGTCTGAGAAAACTTTTCTGGTGGAAATCGGCACTGAAGAGCTGCCACCAAAAGCACTGCGCAGCCTGGCTGAGTCCTTTGCTGCGAACTTTACTGCGGAGCTGGATAACGCTGGCCTCGCACACGGCACCGTTCAATGGTTTGCTGCTCCGCGTCGTCTGGCGCTGAAAGTCGCTAACCTGGCGGAGGCGCAACCGGATCGCGAAATAGAAAAACGCGGCCCGGCAATTGCCCAGGCGTTCGACGCTGAAGGCAAACCGAGCAAAGCGGCAGAAGGTTGGGCGCGTGGTTGCGGTATTACCGTTGACCAGGCTGAGCGTCTGACTACCGATAAAGGCGAATGGCTGCTGTATCGCGCCCATGTGAAGGGTGAAAGCACCGAAGCACTGCTGCCGAATATGGTTGCGACTTCGCTGGCGAAACTGCCGATCCCGAAACTGATGCGTTGGGGCGCAAGCGACGTGCACTTCGTGCGTCCGGTTCACACCGTGACCCTGCTGCTGGGCGACAAAGTTATTCCGGCTACCATTCTGGGTATTCAGTCCGATCGCGTGATTCGCGGCCACCGCTTTATGGGCGAGCCGGAATTCACTATCGACAATGCCGATCAGTATCCGGAAATTCTGCGTGAGCGCGGGAAAGTCATCGCCGATTACGAAGAACGTAAGGCGAAGATTAAAGCCGATGCTGAAGAAGCAGCACGTAAGATTGGCGGTAACGCTGATTTAAGCGAAAGCCTGCTGGAAGAAGTGGCTTCGCTGGTGGAGTGGCCGGTCGTTCTGACCGCGAAATTCGAAGAGAAATTCCTCGCGGTGCCGTCTGAAGCACTGGTTTACACCATGAAAGGTGACCAGAAGTACTTCCCGGTGTATGCGAACGACGGCAAACTGCTGCCGAACTTTATCTTCGTTGCCAACATCGAATCGAAAGATCCGCAGCAGATTATCTCCGGTAACGAGAAAGTCGTTCGTCCACGTCTGGCGGATGCCGAGTTCTTCTTCAATACCGACCGTAAAAAACGTCTTGAAGATAACCTGCCGCGCCTGCAAACCGTGTTGTTCCAGCAACAGTTGGGGACGCTGCGCGACAAAACTGACCGCATTCAGGCGCTGGCTGGCTGGATTGCTGAGCAGATTGGCGCTGACGTTAACCACGCTACCCGTGCGGGCCTGCTGTCTAAGTGTGACCTGATGACCAACATGGTCTTCGAGTTCACCGACACCCAGGGCGTTATGGGGATGCACTACGCGCGTCACGATGGCGAAGCGGAAGATGTCGCGGTGGCGCTGAATGAGCAGTATCAGCCGCGCTTTGCCGGTGATGACCTGCCGTCCAACCCGGTAGCCTGTGCGCTGGCGATTGCTGACAAGATGGATACCCTGGCGGGTATATTCGGTATCGGTCAGCATCCGAAAGGCGACAAAGACCCGTTTGCGTTGCGTCGTGCCGCACTTGGCGTGCTGCGTATTATCGTTGAGAAGAACCTCAACCTTGATCTGCAAACGCTGACCGAAGAAGCGGTGCGTCTGTATGGCGATAAGCTGACTAATGCCAACGTGGTTGATGATGTTATCGACTTTATGCTCGGTCGCTTCCGCGCCTGGTATCAGGACGAAGGTTACACCGTTGACACCATCCAGGCGGTACTGGCGCGTCGTCCGACTCGTCCGGCTGATTTCGATGCCCGTATGAAAGCGGTATCGCACTTCCGTACCCTGGAAGCAGCTGCAGCACTGGCGGCGGCGAACAAGCGTGTATCTAACATCCTGGCGAAATCTGATGAAGTGCTGAGCGATCGCGTGAATGCCTCTACTCTGAAAGAGCCGGAAGAAATTAAACTGGCGATGCAGGTTGTGGTGCTACGTGACAAGCTGGAGCCGTACTTTGCGGAAGGTCGTTACCAGGATGCGCTGGTCGAACTGGCTGAGCTGCGTGAACCGGTCGATGCCTTCTTCGATAAAGTGATGGTCATGGTTGATGACAAAGAATTGCGTATCAACCGTCTGACCATGCTGGAGAAACTGCGCGAACTGTTCCTGCGCGTTGCGGATATTTCGCTGTTACAGTAATAATGCCGTTATTAAATAGCCTGCCATCTGGCAGGCTTTTTTTATCGCTAAATAATACAGCAACCTTTAATAATCTTCTGATGAATAAAGATTATCTCATATATTAATTTTATGAGATTTTTTTAGGATTATATCAAGGAGAAGAAACGAACTTATTAAGCTAGAATAGCCACGGGTGCTTGAGACTGTTTGTCTCAGGTATTCACCGAAAGGCAGACAGAGAAAAGCCCCACCTGACTATAAATCAAAGTGAGGCCCCTCTATGCATAGACACCATAAGGTTAGCCTCTTACTCGTTGGAAATCAACACAGGGGGCTGGGAATGCCGCAGAAATATAGATTACTTTCTTTAATAGTGATTTGTTTCACGCTTTTATTTTTCACCTGGATGATAAGAGATTCACTGTGTGAATTGCATATTAAACAGGAGAGTTATGAGCTGGCGGCGTTTTTAGCCTGCAAATTGAAAGAGTAAGCGTCTTCGGCGGGAAATTATTCCCGCCTTTCTTACGGTGTTGCGCATTCTCATTGCACCCAAATTTATTCTTCACAAAAATAATAATAGATTTTATTACGTGATCGATTATTTATTTCCTGAAAAACAAATAAAAAAATCCCCGCCAAATGGCAGGGATCTTAGATTCTGTGCTTTTAAGCAGAGATTACAGGCTGGTTACGTTACCAGCTGCCGGGCCTTTAGCGCCGCTTTCGATGGTGAAGGACACTTTCTGACCTTCGTCCAGAGATTTGTAACCATCGTTCTGGATAGCAGAGAAGTGTACGAACACGTCTTTAGAGCCATCGTCAGGAGTGATGAAGCCGAAGCCTTTGTCAGCGTTGAACCATTTTACGATACCAGTCATTTTACCGGACATAGTGTATTACCTTTAATAATTAAGTGTGCCTTTCGGCGATATGGCGTGCTTTACAGATTTTGAAGCGTTAAAGGAATGTGCACTACGAGGGGTATCAACGATAACTCTTGAAGGGACTTGCCTTACTACACTGCTTTAATGGTCTGTACGTCAAACCGTTGATGTGCATTAAGCCACGCATTGGTGGGTGATGCAACAATTATTTTTCATATTTATGATTAATCGGTTGGAAAACGGTCCTGTTATCAGGACCGTAAACAGAAATAAAGTGGATAAAAGTCTATTCCATCAACTGCTTACTTAATGCCGGGTTGGCTTGAATCAAACGCATCAGTTTTAGTTCGGCACTTGAAGGCTTCACGCGTCTGGATTCCCATTCCTTTACCATGGCGACTGATACGCCCAAAACCCGGGCGAAATCATCGATTTTTAATCCTGTCCCTTTTCGTAACTGCTCAATTTCGGTACAGGACGTTGTTCTGTGCGTCAGGGTAATTTTCTGCGTTTCATCTTTAAAAACAATCTGTTCCAGGCTGCTCAACAGCTCATGCATTGGATCTTTATATTCCATTGAAAACTCCTCAAATCACACTGCGGGATCGTGAATTGCATCGAAGCTCATTAAGAATAGTCGGGAAAAACAGACACAGCGGGGTGTTGTCAGGGCATACTCTGACTATGATTCGATTCAGCCAGTCATTTAGCGTGACTTATAGCCACCTAACGATCTGATAAATGCCGATATATCTCTTACCACTCCCGGTTTGTAAAGATTTCGAAAATCTAACGTTCTGCGAAGGCGTAAATCTCTGGCTACAAAAAAAACAACGGCAATATCATTTTTTAACAATGAAACAACAAATTAACCTTGTTTCATTTTCTCCATGATTTTACCAGGAAGATTACGTAGAAAGGGTATCCTGCAAGCCTGTCCTGGACTATCCTTGTCACGTCAGACACGCGTGTGTCGTTGTGCGCTTTTTTTGGGTGAAAGGAGTAAGAAAATGGCGACAGGAAAGTCCTGCTCTCGCTGGTTTGCGCCTCTTGCGGCGTTATTAATGGTAGTTAGCCTGAGTGGGTGTTTTGATAAAGAAGGCGATCAGCGTAAAGCGTTTATCGACTTCCTGCAGAATACAGTGATGCGTAGCGGTGAACGTCTACCAACCCTGACTGCCGATCAGAAAAAACAGTTTGGTCCTTTTGTCTCTGATTACGCGATTCTGTATGGTTATTCTCAGCAGGTGAATCAGGCGATGGATTCCGGTCTGCGCCCGGTTGTAGACAGCGTTAACGCAATTCGCGTACCGCAGGATTACGTTACGCAAAGCGGTCCGCTGCGTGAAATGAACGGTTCGCTGGGTGTGCTGGCGCAACAGCTGCAAAATGCGAAGTTGCAGGCCGATGCTGCGCACTCTGCGTTAAAACAGAGTGATGACCTGAAACCGGTCTTTGATCAGGCATTCACCAAAGTGGTAACGACGCCAGCTGATGCATTGCAACCGTTGATTCCGGCGGCACAAACTTTCACGCAACAACTAGTGATGGTTGGAGACTACATTGCTCAGCAAGGTACTCAGGTGAGCTTTGTCGCAAATGGCATCCAGTTCCCGACTTCACAGCAGGCAAGTGAATATAACAAACTGATTGCGCCATTACCGGCACAACATCAGGCGTTTAATCAGGCCTGGACTACAGCAGTTACTGCAACCCAATAAAGAGTAAAAGCCCGAGCGATTATCGGGCTTTACTCCTCGCAGTCGCGGCTTAGTCCGCGACGTGCGGATTCACACAGTTCTTCTCAACCTTTCCTTGTAACGCATCAATCAAATTATCCACGGCACAGGCGGCCATGCCATAACGCGTCTCATGAGTGGCAGATCCAATATGCGGTACTGCGACGACGTTGGCCATTGAGAGCAACGGCGAATCTACGGACAGTGGCTCTTGTTCGAAGACATCCAGCCCGGCGGCGTGAATTTCTCCTTTCTGCAATGCAGCAATCAGTGCATTTTCATCAACCACCGGGCCACGTCCGGCATTAATGAAAATGGCGGAGGATTTCATTTTGCCGAATTGTTCTGCGCCAAATAGATGATACGTCTCATCAGTTAACGGCAGGATCAGGCAAACGAAATCTGACTCTTGTAACAGTGTATCCAAATCGCAGTAGCGGGCGTTGAAGCGTTCTTCTGCTTCTTTATGGTGGCGGCGCGCGTTATAGAGGATGGGCATGTTGAAACCAAAGTGCGCACGTTGTGCCAGCGCCATGCCGATCCGTCCCATCCCGACAATGCCCAGTGTTTTATGGTGAACGTCAGTGCCGTACCAGTCCGGGCCTATGCTCGCGGTCCATTCGCCTGCTTTTACCCGTTCTGCTACCTCCACAACCCGACGAGCGGTAGACAACACCAGCGCCATCAGCGTATCGGCGACGGTTTCTGTTAATACGGTTGGTGTGTGCATCAGCAGAATTTTTCGGGCGGTAAGCGCATCGACATCAAAATTGTCATAGCCGACGGAGATCGTTGATGTGGCACGCAGTTTCGGCATTTTTTCCAGCAATGCGGCATCAACATTCTCATTTGAACCCAGCAAGCCTTCAGCTTCGGCAAAAATTGCTGCATTTTGTTCGACGGTTTGTGGGCTGAGGTTTGCCACCTGGTGAACGGTGAAATGTTCTTGCAGGCGTTGCAGTAAATCATCAGGTAAGGCTTTGTAGAGGATAACGGACGGCTTCATGCTTCTCTCCATTCACTGATAAGGCGATCACCTTAGCCTGAAATATGATGAAGGAAAACTGAAGAATGCCAGGTGATTTCTGCATCACCTGACATGAAAGGGATTACAGTGGGCTTAAGGTAATTTCTACACGGCGGTTTTGCGCCTTACCTTCTGCGGTGCTGTTGCTGGCGATTGGGTTAGCCGGGCCAAGGCCCTGAGTACGGATGCGGCTGGCGTCCACGCCCTGGGTGATCAACGCGCTGGCAACGGAATCCGCACGCTGCTGGGAGAGACGCATGTTCAGGTCGTGACCCCCCGTGCTGTCGGTATAACCAATCACGTTAACCGCCGTTTTCGGATACTCTTTCAGTACCATTGCCACGCCGGTCAGGGTGTTAGCGCCCGCCGGTTTCAGGGTTGCGCTGCTGCTGTCGAAGGTCACATTGTTCGGCATATTGAGGATAATGTTATCCCCGCTGCGGGTTACGCTAACACCAGTGCCGCGCATTTTGTCACGCAGCTTCGCTTCCTGCACATCCATGTAATAACCAACGCCGCCGCCCAGAGCTGCGCCTGCTGCTGCGCCAATGAGCGCGCCTTTACCGCGATCTTTCTTCGAAGAAGAGAGCGCACCAATACCCGCGCCAACGAGAGAGCCCAGACCTGCGCCGATAGCAGATTTACCTGCTTCGCGTTCGCCGGTGTAAGGGTTAGTTGTACAGCCAGATACCGCCAGAGCGCCACTCACTACGGCGGCAATAAGATAAACACGTTTCTTCATTGTTAATCCTTAATAACCTTTTTATTCTTTGCCACGGGTTCCGTGGCGGGAGATTATGCCGCGTGAGCATGAAGATTATTCCTGGGAATACTCGGAAATTTGTAAGTAATATTTAACTGCTCAATACATCTAACCTTTCAGGAGTCTTCGGTTTGGCCAACTCATCCTCACGATATTCCGTTCTGACTGCCGCCCACTGGGGGCCTATGCTGGTTGAAACCGACGGCGAAACCGTGTTTAGCTCGCGTGGCGCGTTAGCCACAGGAATGGAAAACTCCTTGCAGAGCGCGGTTCGCGACCAGGTTCACAGCAATACGCGGGTGCGATTTCCAATGGTGCGCAAAGGCTTTCTTGCGTCACCGGAAAATCCGCAAGGCATTCGTGGGCAGGATGAATTTGTTCGCGTGAGTTGGGATGAGGCGCTGGAGCTTATTCACCATCAACATAAACGCATTCGTGAGGCTTATGGTCCGGCATCGATTTTTGCTGGTTCCTACGGCTGGCGTTCAAACGGCGTGCTGCATAAGGCCTCGACATTATTACAACGCTATATGGCGCTGGCAGGCGGTTATACTGGGCATCTGGGGGATTATTCGACCGGCGCGGCACAGGCGATCATGCCGTATGTCGTGGGTGGCAGCGAAGTTTATCAACAGCAAACCAGTTGGCCGCTGGTGCTGGAACATAGCGATGTTGTGGTGCTGTGGAGTGCTAATCCACTCAATACGCTGAAAATTGCGTGGAATGCATCCGATGAGCAGGGGCTTTCTTACTTTTCCGCACTGCGTGACAGCGGGAAAAAGCTGATCTGCATTGATCCAATGCGATCGGAAACCATCGATTTCTTTGGCGATAAAATGGAGTGGGTGGCACCACACATGGGCACCGATGTTGCGTTGATGCTGGGGATCGCCCATACGCTGGTGGAAAATGGTTGGCACGACGAAGCGTTTCTGGCGCGTTGCACCACAGGTTATGCCGTCTTCGCCTCTTATTTGCTGGGCGAGAGTGACGGTATAGCGAAAAACGCCGAATGGGCGGCAGAGATTTGTGGTGTTGGCGCAGCGAAAATCCGCGAGCTGGCGGCTATTTTCCACCAAAATACAACCATGCTGATGGCAGGCTGGGGAATGCAGCGCCAACAGTTTGGTGAGCAAAAACACTGGATGCTCGTCACGCTGGCGGCAATGTTGGGGCAAATCGGCACACCCGGCGGCGGTTTTGGTCTTTCTTACCATTTTGCCAATGGTGGTAACCCCACGCGCCGCGCTGCGGTGCTCTCTTCCATGCAGGGCAGCTTGCCGGGTGGCACCGATGCGGTAGATAAAATCCCTGTCGCCCGCATTGTTGAAGCACTGGAAAACCCTGGTGGCGCATATCAACATAACGGTATGGACCGACATTTCCCGGATATTCGTTTTATCTGGTGGGCGGGTGGTGCCAACTTTACTCATCATCAGGATACCAATCGCCTGATCCGTGCCTGGCAAAAACCGGAGCTGGTGGTGATCTCCGAATGCTTCTGGACGGCTGCGGCGAAACACGCGGATATCGTTCTGCCTGCGACCACCTCTTTTGAGCGTAATGATCTCACCATGACCGGTGATTACAGTAATCAGCATCTGGTGCCGATGAAGCAAGTGGTGCCGCCACGCGATGAAGCGCGTAATGATTTTGATGTTTTTGCCGACTTGAGTGAACGTTGGCAGAAGGGCGGTTATGCACGTTTTACGGAAGGAAAAAGTGAGCTGCAATGGCTGGAAACGTTTTATAACGTTGCCCGGCAGCGCGGGGCAAGCCAGCAGGTTGAATTGCCGCCATTTGCTGAGTTCTGGCAAGCCAACCAGTTAATTGAGATGCCGGAAAACCCGGACAGTGAGCGGTTTATTCGCTTCGCCGATTTTCGCCGCGATCCGCAGGCGCATCCATTAAAAACCGCCAGCGGTAAGATTGAAATCTTCTCGCAGCGTATTGCCGATTACGCTTATCCGGATTGCCCGGGGCATCCAATGTGGCTGGCGCCGGACGAATGGCAGGGCAGTGCCGAACCGGAACAGTTGCAGGTACTTTCTGCTCATCCGGCGCATCGTCTGCACAGCCAGCTGAATTACAGTTCTCTGCGCGAATTGTACGCGGTGGCAAATCGTGAGCCTGTCACCATTCATCCTGAAGATGCCCAGACGCGCGGCATACAAGATGGCGATACTGTTCGGCTGTGGAACTCACGCGGGCAAATTCTTGCCGGCGCGGTCATTAGCGAGGGAATTAAACCTGGCGTGATTTGTATTCACGAAGGCGCATGGCCGGATTTGGATTTAATCGCTGGCGGCATTTGTAAAAACGGCGCAGTGAACGTGCTGACCAAAGATCTCCCCAGCTCGCGGCTGGGGAATGGCTGTGCGGGTAATACGGCGCTGGCATGGCTGGAAAAATACACCGGTCCGGAACTGACACTTACAGCGTTTGAACCACCGGCCAGCTCATAATCCAGGTGGGTAGTTGGGTTTCATCCTGCCATGCGCAATCGACAATGTGAAAACCCTGCGCATGGTAGAAATCTATCGCCGGTTGATTTTTTTGATAAACCTCCAGCATCAGATGGGGATGGCGCTGCTGCACATACTGCATTAGCGCCTTACCAATACCGCGTCTGACGGCCTTCGGTGCGACAAACATTGCTGCGAGGAATCGGCCTTCCATAATGCTGACAAAACCGAGAAGCTTACCGTCTTCTTCCCAGACCCAGTTTTGCGCGTTGGCAAGATACGCATCCCGCACCAGCGGAATGCAGTCACGCCAGTAACTCGATTTTATAAAGGGATGCCCCCAGGTTGTACTTTCCAGCCACAGTTGGAGGATCGCGGGGAGTTCTGAACGTTGCACTTCCCGAATCATGGTTTATTTCCCGGATGGCAACAGCAGCCAACCACATGATCATTCACCAGCCCACATGCCTGCATAAAGGAGTAACAGATTGTGGTACCGACAAACTTAAAACCACGTTTTTTTAGTGCCTTAGATAGGGCGTCGGAGGCGGGTGTAGATGTGGGGATTTCGCTCAACGTTGTGGCTTGTGTCACCTGTGGTTGATGATTGACAAACGACCAGACAAAGTCGGCAAACGGTTCGCCGTTCTGTTCCATTTGCAGGTACGCCCGCGCATTACCAATAATTGCCTGAATTTTCCCACGATGGCGGATAATCCCGGCGTCCTGTACCAGTCTTTCGATATCCTCTTCCTGCATTGCGGCAACTTTCACCGGATCGAACTGATGAAAGCATGCGCGATAGTTTTCGCGTTTTTTGAGGACGGTGATCCACGATAACCCAGCCTGCTGCCCTTCAAGGCAGATCATTTCGAACAGTTTTTTACTGTCAGTTTCAGGCACGCCCCATTCATTATCATGGTAGGCAATATAAAGCGGGTCCTGACTCACCCAGCCGCAACGTTCCATACTTTCCCTCGCTATGTACCCGATCGTAAAAATTTCAGCCGCTTTTCTTGACGCATCGGTGAAAAAGTCAATATTTAATACAGGGCTACTATGCCCGATATCCTTCATACAATGACAATAATATTGCCGAATTCGGCTCTTCCCTGGAGTCGTGTTAATGATCATAAAAAAAAGCAGTGGTCGCTGGCAGCTAAGCCTGCTTGCGAGCGTGGTAATCAGTGCCTTTTTTCTCAACACAGCTTACGCCTGGCAACAAGAATATATCGTTGATACGCAACCCGGACATTCCACAGAGCGTTACACCTGGGATAGCGATCATCAACCTGATTACAACGATATTTTGTCGCAACGTATTCAAAGTAGCCAAAGGGCGCTGGGACTGGAGGTCAATCTGGCGGAAGAAACCCCTGTGGATGTGACCAGCAGTATGAGTATGGGCTGGAATTTTCCTTTATATGAGCAGGTTACAACCGGCCCGGTCGCGGCATTTCATTACGATGGCACAACCACCTCGATGTATAACGAGTTTGGCGACAGTACTACCACGCTGGCCGATCCGTTATGGCATGCCAGCGTGAGTACCTTAGGCTGGCGTGTTGACTCCCGGCTTGGCGATCTTCGACCCTGGGCGCAAATCAGCTATAACCAGCAATTTGGCGAGAATATCTGGAAGGCGCAATCAGGCCTGAGCCGGATGACGGCGACAAACCAGAACGGCAACTGGCTGGATGTCACCGTAGGCGCTGATATGTTGCTCAATCAAAATATTGCTGCCTATGCTGCGCTATCTCAGGCAGAAAATACCACTAACAATAGCGACTATCTGTATACGATGGGGGTTAGCGCCAGATTTTAACGTTATAGATACAATTGAAACCCATAAATAACAACTAATGTGGCGATAGTGGGGACTAACTTACTAAATAATAAATTTGGCGAATAATTGTCGAGTCATTCATTCCTGAACTAATGCATTTCATTCCGTTCTGATGGCATTTCATGCCGTTTTTCCCCAGGCATAAAGCGCACTTCGTTATGGTTGTCAGCAGAGATTTTTCCTTTTTATTACTGCAGGAATACTGCCATGACACCTTCAAATTATCAGCGTACTCGCTGGCTGACACTCATCGGTACTATCATTACCCAGTTTGCTCTGGGGTCGGTTTATACCTGGAGTCTGTTTAACGGTGCGCTTTCTGCCAAGCTGGGGGCTCCTGTAAGCCAGGTTGCTTTCTCTTTCGGCTTGTTAAGTCTGGGGCTGGCAATTTCGTCTTCTGTTGCGGGCAAATTGCAGGAACGTTTTGGTGTTAAACGCGTCACTATGGCTTCCGGCATTTTGCTGGGATTAGGTTTCTTCCTGACAGCACATTCCAACAACCTGATGATGCTGTGGTTAAGCGCCGGTGTGTTGGTTGGTCTGGCGGATGGTGCGGGTTACCTGTTGACGCTCTCTAACTGCGTGAAGTGGTTTCCGGAGCGTAAGGGACTTATCTCTGCTTTTGCTATCGGTTCTTATGGTCTGGGCAGCCTGGGTTTTAAATTTATCGACACGCACCTGCTCGAAACGGTGGGTCTGGAAAAAACCTTTGTTATTTGGGGCGCGATTGTACTGGTGATGATTGTCTTTGGCGCAACGTTAATGAAAGATGCGCCGAAGCAGGAAGTGAAAACCAGCAATGGTGTGGTGGAGAAGGACTACACCCTGGCAGAGTCGATGCGTAAACCGCAGTACTGGATGTTAGCGGTTATGTTCCTGACTGCGTGCATGAGTGGTCTGTATGTGATTGGTGTAGCGAAAGATATCGCTCAAAGTCTGGCGCATCTTGATGCAATTTCCGCAGCCAATGCTGTGACGGTTATTTCCATCGCCAACCTTTCTGGTCGTCTGGTGCTGGGCATTCTGTCTGACAAAATCGCCCGTATCCGTGTTATCACCATTGGTCAGGTGATTGCGCTGGTGGGTATGGCGGCCCTGCTGTTTGCACCATTGAATGCAGTGACGTTCTTTGCAGCGATTGCCTGTGTGGCATTTAACTTTGGTGGCACGATTACGGTGTTCCCGTCACTGGTCAGTGAGTTCTTCGGCCTCAATAACCTGGCGAAAAACTACGGCGTCATTTACCTCGGTTTCGGTATCGGCAGCATTTGTGGTTCGATTATCGCTTCACTGTTTGGCGGATTCTATGTGACTTTCTACGTGATTTTCGCCCTGCTGATTCTGTCACTGGCGCTTTCTACGACCATTCGCCAGCCAGAGCAGAAAATGTTGCGTGAAGCACATATTTAGAAATATGTTGCTGCTGAAATAAATACGATGAGGGAGACTTCGAAGTCTCCCTTTTTTATGGTTGCATGTTAAAAGAACAATGGCATCCAAAAAATGAATATTTTTCGTTTATACATTCTTTATGTAAATATAAATATTTTCTTAAAAAAACGGTAATTAAATTGCGTTTTATGTGTAATTGATTGAAGTTGAAGCATATTTCAACTTATTGCAAAAATTAATATTCAGTAAAAATAATTTTATTTTTTTACGCCATTTGTATAATCTGCGACCCGTTGTATGAACAACATCAAGCATATTTATCTATATAAATGGAGTTATAAATGAAAAAGGTTCTGTTTGCCTTATCTGCGCTTGCGCTGACCTCTACTTCCGTATTCGCAGCTGATGCAGGCGACGGTTCTGTTAAATTCACCGGAGAGATTGTTGACGCCGCTTGTGTTGTGTCTCCAGACACTCAAAAACAAGAAGTTGTTCTGGGCCAGGTGAACAAGTCTGTGTTTACCACTACTGGTGATAAATCTGCAGCAACTCCGTTCAAAATTAAACTGGAAAACTGCGATATCTCCACTTTCAAAAATGTGGAGATCAGCTTTAACGGTGTTGGCGACGCAGACAACAGCAAACTGATTTCTGTAAGCACTGAACCAGGTGCCGCAACTGGCGTGGGTATTGGTATTTATGATAATACCAATACGCTGGTTGATCTGAATACCGGTAAATCTGCTACCGTCCTGAAAGAAGGCCAGACTGTTCTGTATTTTACCGCTAACTATGTCGCTACCAAAAATGCAGTAACCATCGGTTACGGTAATGCCGAAGTCGACTTCAACCTGACTTACAACTAATCGATCCAGACGGAACGATTATCTCTCAATGGCAACAGATTATCTGTTGCCATTATTCACACCAATGACTCAGGGACCGAATCATGAAACGAATTAGCCTTGCCGTTCTGGCGCTTTTAATGACCGCACAACAGTGTTTTGCTGGCGGCGTAGCCCTAAGCACGACGCGCGTTATTTATGATGGTGGCAAGAAAGAAGCGTCGCTGACCGTTGAAAACCATAATAAAAATGAAGAGTTTTTGATCCAGTCATGGATTGATGATGTGAATGGAAATAAAAAAAACGCCGTTTATTATTACACCGCCATTATTCAAACTTGATCCTGATAAAAATAACGTCTTACGTATTGTTAATATTGAAGATACCTTACCCAAAGATCGTGAATCCGTTTACTGGATTAATGTAAAAGCGATTCCTGCGAAAAGTGCTGAAAATGAAAATAAAAACGTCTTACAGATAGCCGTTCGCACCCGTTTGAAGTTGTTCTACCGTCCGAAAGGCTTGCCGGGAAGCAACCTTGAAGCAATGAAACAGTTACGATTTCAGCGTCAAAATAACCAAATTGTGGTTAATAACGACTCAGCTTATAACCTGACCTTTAATCAGATGTCCATTAATGGACAAAAGATTGAACGGGCGGGAATGGTCCTCGCTAAAGGAACGTTAAACATTAACCTTCCAGCCGGTACAGGCAATGCGAACGAAGTGAAATACAGCATTATTAATGATTTCGGTGTCGCCGGTGAAATGCTGACGAAGTCGATTAACTGATCTTTTTACAAGGCGCTTTACTATGCATTGGATGCATTTACCTCTTGATCACTACAGAGCGCATTTTTCTTTCTCACTGTTGGCATTAACTATTGCCAGCGCGTTACCTGCGTACGGCGGAAAATTCAACCCTAAATTTCTTGAAAATGTTCAGGGTATTGATCAACACGTCGATTTGTCAGTTTACGACTCTCCTGTCGGCCAGCAAATACCCGGTAAATATCGGGTATTTGTGTTTGTAAACGAAGAAAAAATGGCTTCCCGGACGCTGGATTTTAGTACTGCCAGCGAAGCACAACGCAAAGCCAGCGGCGAGTCGCTTATGCCTTGCCTTAGCCGTGTTCAACTGGAAGAAATGGGCGTGCGCATCGACAGCTTTCCGGCACTGAAGATATTGCCACCGGAAGCCTGCGTAGCGTTTGATGAAATCATTCCCCAGGCCACCAGTCGTTTTGATTTTAATACTCAGACGTTGCATCTTACCTTTCCACAGGCAGCAATGATGATGACCGCTCGTGGCACGGTTGATCCTTCTCGCTGGGACGAAGGAATACCTGCGCTGTTACTGGACTACAGCTTTAGTGGCAGCAATGGTCGCAACGAAGGTTCCGGTTCATCTCCAGATTCGACCAGTGACAGTTATTACCTGAACTTGCGCAGCGGTTTGAACGTGGGGCCGTGGCGTTTACGTAATAACAGTATCTGGAACCGTACCGATGGCAAAAATCAATGGGATAACGTTGGTACATCGTTAAACCGGGCGATTATTCCACTCAAGTCACAGATAACATTGGGTGATACCGCCACGCCTGGCGAGATTTTTGATAGCGTACAAATGCGCGGGACATTATTGGCATCCGACGATGAAATGTTGCCGGATAGCCAGCGTGGCTTTGCTCCGGTGGTGCGTGGCATCGCCAAAAGTAACGCTGAAGTGAGTATCGAACAGAACGGATATGTTATTTATCGTACCTTTGTTCAGCCGGGCGCATTTGAGATTAACGATCTCTACGCAACCTCCGGCAGCGGTGACTTGACGGTGATCATTAAAGAATCTGACGGAAGTGAACAACGTTTTATTCAACCATTTTCGGCAGTGGCGATTTTCCAGCGTGAAGGGTATCTGAAATACAGCCTTGCTGCCGGTGAGTATCGTGCCGGTAATTACGACAGCGGTAAACCGCGATTCGGGCAATTTACTGCCATGTACGGCTTGCCGTGGGGAATGACCGCCTATGGTGGTGCGTTGCTATCGGCAGACTACAACGCTTTAGCTCTGGGGCTGGGGAAAAACTTCGGCACCATTGGTGCGGTATCGGTGGATGTCACCCAGGCGAAAAGTCAGTTACGCAACAATGAAAAAGATGAAGGGCAGTCTTATCGTTTCCTCTATTCGAAAAGTTTTGAGGGCGGTACCGACCTGCGTCTGTTGGGCTACAAGTACTCAACCAGCGGTTATTACACCTTCCAGGAAGCGACCGATGTCCGTAGTGACGCCGACAGTGACTATCGGCGTTATCATAAGCGCAGCCAGATACAAGGTAACATCACTCAGCAACTGGGAGACTACGGTTCTGTTTACTTCAATATGACGCAGCAGGATTACTGGAACGTTGATGGTAAGGAGAACTCCTTAAGCGCTGGTTATCACGGTCATATTGGTCGTGTGAATTACAGTATCGCCTATACCTGGACGAGAAGCCCTGAATGGGATGAAGACGATCGACTGTGGTCATTTAGCCTCTCAATACCGCTGGGTGGCGCATGGGGCAGTTATCGTATGACCACCGACCAGAACGGCAAGACGTCACAACAGGCCTCTGTCAGCGGCACATTACTGGAAGATCGTAACTTGAACTATAACGTTCAGCAGGGTTATACCAGTAATGGGGTTGGCAACAGTGGTAGTGTCAACATGGGTTATATGGGAGGTTCTGGCAACATTGACGTGGGTTATAACTATTCCAAAGATAACCAACAAGTTAACTATGGTGTGCGTGGTGGAGTCATTGTTCACAGTGAAGGTATCACTCTCTCGCAACCCTTGGGTGAAAGTCTGGCAATTGTTTCTGCGCCGGGTGCGCGTGGTGGACATGTAGTAAATAGCAGCGGCGTTGAAGTTGACTGGATGGGCAACGCAGTGGTGCCGTATCTCACGCCATATCGTGAAACCATTGTGGAATTGCGCAGCGACACGTTAGGGCAAAACGTTGAATTACAGGAAGCGTTTCAGAAAGTCGTTCCAACGCGTGGGGCGATAGTCCGTTCCCGCTTTGATACGCGTGTCGGTTATCGTGTGCTGATGAGTTTGAAACGGGCGAATGGCAACGCAGTACCGTTTGGTGCTACCGCAGCGTTAAGTGATGAGAGCAAACCTGCCAGCAGCATTGTGGGTGAAGAAGGACAGCTTTATATCAGCGGGATGCCAGAAGAGGGCGAATTGCAGGTGAGCTGGGGGCACGAGCAGGCGCAACGTTGCCGCGTGCCATTCCGCTTGCCAGAGAAAAAGGATAATTCGGGTATCGTGATGGTTAATGTGGTATGCGATAAATAAGGATATGCAGATGAAAATTAAAAACTTGTTGGCAGGTATGGTGCTTTTAGGGACGAGCACCTTTACCGGGAATATATGGGCTGCGGATTGGGGGCCGTGCAGGACGGCAAGTGGTGACCCCTTTATTTTTGTTACATCATTCACCAAAAATATTCAAAATCAGACGGATAATGTTACCGGGCAGACCTACCCTGATTTTTACCAATGGGCACTGGGTGATAAATATTCTGGTGTTTGTGAATGTCCATCACCGAACCCGACAGAAGCACGACCAACGCTATATAAAACTGAGTCAACATTGGCGGCGGGGCATAACTCAACCTATTTTAAAATTACCAATAATCTTGAGGTTTCAACCCGGGTATATATTGCAAACGTGGGGAATGTACAGGTTCCATTTATCAATAAATCAAATAGCCAGCCAGGAAGAGAGTGCGATCAACCAACTTTTGGCTGGACTACAGGGAGTAAAGGACAGCTCTCACTTTATATCGCTAAACCTTTTGTTGGGGAACAAAACATTCCGCAAACTATTATAGTTTCTGTGTTTGGTACAAAAAAGGAGAATGTTTATAGTTCAGTTCCAATATCACAGGTGCTTCTTTCAGGAAAGGTCACCGTAACTCAAGGCTGTGAACTTGCCGCAGGGACATCATTGGATATCGACTTTGGTGAGTATCAGGCCCATGATTTCAAAGGTCGAACCGGGCAGCCGCCACAAAATGTCCAGAAAATACAAAAAGAATTAACGTTTAACTGTACTAATATTTCTGATGGTGTCCATATCTATCTGAGTCTTGAAGGTACGCCAAACGCGGCTTACCCCAGCGCAATCAGTTTGGGCAACGCGGATGTTGGTGCGGTAATTGAGGATGGTAAAGGTAATATTCTTAAGCCGAATGATAGTAATAGCTTATTAGAAATGAATCCCGGCTCACTGTACGAATATGTCAAACGTAAAGTAACAACCACCATTACTGCTTATCCGGTTAGTACAACCGGGAAATTACCCGCAGCCGGTGATTATAGCGGTGTGGCAACAATGCATGTTGAATTGGATTAGCACTGATGAAACGAACAATACTTGCATTATGCCTGCTACCTTTTTCCTTTTCGTCACTGTCGGCAACCACAGACTTAGGGGCGAAAGGAACGTTGAAATTCTCTCTTAAAATCAGCCAGGGAGCCTGTGAACTGGTAAAAGACAGTGTTGAAGTTGACATGGGATTAGCGGTTCTCAAAAAGCCAGTAAGAATCGGAACAGAACTTAATCCCACTACTTTTTCCATCGGTCTGAAAAACTGTAGCGAAGTTGTCAGGGCTTACGTCACCATGGATGGAACACCCAATGCGGACGATCCAAATCTTTTTGCGCTGGATGCGGGTGGTGCTACGGGCGTGGGGTTGAAAATTAAAACCTCTGCGGGAGTACAACAGTTCCCGAAAAATACGACACCGACGCCGATTGAGTTCGCGATTAACGGTGATGGCGCGCATCAACTGAACTATATCGCCAGCTACGTGCCGCTGCGTGCTGATGCAACCATTGGCCGCGCAGATGCGACGGTCGATTTTACGGTTCAGTACGAATAATTTCGCTTCACCGGGGCTAGCTCACTGGCCCTTTTTACTGCTTTTTGTAACGCTAAAGTCTCTTTTCAAACTTGCATTTTTGTAAATTTGTGCTTCGTGCACACTCTTTCCCCACACTTTTTCCCTTTGCTGTGGTCTACTTATTCGCGCGTGTAGATTTTACTTATCTGACTACCTCCGCACTTTTCCCCTGCCTGGCCTGAAAAGCCACTAAGCAGGGTGTTATCACCTGTTTGTCCAGGGTTTGTTTGCATGAGATACATCAAATCGATTACACAGCAGAAGCTGAGCTTCTTGCTTGCAATCTATATTGGCCTTTTTATGAATGGCGCGGTTTTTTACCGCCGCTTCGGCAGCTATGCGCACGATTTTACCGTCTGGAAAGGTATTTCTGCTGTTGTTGAACTGGCCGCCACCGTACTGGTGACCTTCTTTTTACTGCGTCTTCTTTCGCTGTTTGGCCGCCGCAGCTGGCGTATTCTGGCATCGCTGGTGGTGCTCTTTTCCGCAGGTGCCAGCTATTACATGACCTTCCTTAATGTAGTCATTGGTTATGGCATCATCGCATCCGTCATGACCACCGATATCGACCTGTCAAAAGAAGTTGTTGGTCTGAACTTTATTCTCTGGTTAATCGCCGTAAGCGCGTTGCCTCTTATCCTTATCTGGAATAACCGCTGTCGTTACACCTTGCTCCGACAACTGCGAACCCCAGGGCAACGTATTCGCAGCCTGGCGGTCGTCGTACTGGCAGGTATTATGGTTTGGGCACCGATTCGTTTGCTGGATATCCAGCAGAAGAAAGTGGAGAGGGCGACAGGTGTTGATTTGCCGAGTTATGGCGGCGTCGTCGCGAACTCTTATCTGCCATCAAACTGGCTTTCGGCATTAGGTCTTTATGCCTGGGCGCGGGTCGATGAATCTTCCGATAACAATTCTCTCCTTAATCCTGCGAAGAAGTTTACGTACCAGGCTCCACAAAACGTTGATGATACATATGTCGTTTTCATTATTGGTGAAACCACGCGCTGGGATCATATGGGCATTTTCGGCTATGAACGCAATACCACACCGAAGCTGGCTCAGGAGAAAAATCTGGCGGCGTTCCGTGGTTACTCCTGTGATACTGCAACCAAACTCTCACTGCGTTGCATGTTTGTACGTCAGGGTGGAGCAGAAGATAATCCGCAGCGCACATTAAAAGAACAGAACATTTTCGCGGTATTGAAGCAGTTAGGATTCAGTTCTGATCTCTACGCTATGCAAAGCGAAATGTGGTTCTACAGCAATACGATGGCGGACAACATTGCTTATCGTGAGCAGATTGGTGCGGAGCCACGTAACCGTGGCAAGCCGGTAGATGATATGTTGCTGGTAGACGAAATGCAGCAATCGCTGGGGCGCAACCCGGATGGTAAGCATCTGATCATTCTGCATACCAAAGGCTCACACTTTAACTACACCCAGCGTTACCCGCGCAGCTTTGCGCAGTGGAAGCCGGAATGTATTGGTGTTGATAGCGGCTGTACCAAAGCGCAGATGATCAACTCATACGACAACTCGGTGACCTATGTGGATCACTTTATTTCCAGCGTGATTGATCAGGTTCGCGATAAGAAAGCGATTGTGTTCTATGCAGCTGACCACGGTGAGTCAATTAATGAACGCGAGCACCTGCACGGCACGCCGCGTGAACTGGCACCGCCGGAACAGTTCCGTGTGCCGATGATGGTCTGGATGTCGGATAAATATCTGGAAAATCCGGTCAATGCGCAGGCATTTGCGCAGCTGAAAAAAGAAGCCGACATGAAAGTGCCACGCCGTCATGTAGAGCTGTACGACACCATCATGGGTTGTCTTGGCTATACTTCACCGGATGGTGGAATTAACGAAAACAACAACTGGTGTCACATCCCGCAGGCAAACGAGGCGTCGGCTAACTAAGAGGCCTGCTGACTTTCTCGCCGATCAAAAGGCATTTTGCTATTAAGGGATTGACGAGGGCGTATCTGCGCAGTAAGATGCGCCCCGCATTCGGTGATTGGCGCAGCCTGGTAGCGCACTTCGTTCGGGACGAAGGGGTCGGAGGTTCGAATCCTCTATCACCGACCAAATTCGAAAAGCCTGCTCAACGAGCAGGCTTTTTTGCATCTGTAACTCATGAGGAAGAGAACCTCCGGGGGCGGGGAGGTTCGACTCGACGTAGGCCTGATAAGACGCGCCAGCGTCGCATCAGGCAAATGTACCGGCCCATTGTCGGATTCGGCGCGACCGCCTTATCCGATCTACACACCACACATTTCCCTGCCAAATTTGCGCCCCATATCTCACTATCCATTAACGGATTTGTGACAGAAACCATTGTCTTTTTTTATATTTGCTTAAATCTTTTTTTGCGTTACTTATGGCTGGCGCTGGCATTTTCCGCTGTGCGTTTTAGCGTTCATGGTATTAATCGCTCAGATATCCACCTTTTCCTCAGATTTTTTTCATTAAATGCATAAAACTTAATCACCAAATGTTGCTAAATATTAAGCTGATTGTTCTGGTTGTGTTGGCGTAGCACAAATTTCTCTGCTGCAAATAGCTGTTTGAAGTTTTTTTAATCTTTGTTTGTGGATTCTCACCGTTGGTGTAAATCCCGGTTGGCTGTATTGACGTTTTCACATTCTGTTGACAGATTGTAGGTCACGAGGGGCATTTTATGGAGGATCCGCACTGTTACACTGATGTTAATTAGTACGGCATCCCCACCTCATAACGTTGACCCGACCGGGCAAAAAACAAAAAAGGTCAGGCAGCGACAACCCACTGCAAAGGGTTAAAACAACAAACATCACAATTGGAGCAGAATAATGCGTATTTCCTTGAAAAAGTCAGGGATGCTGAAGCTTGGTCTCAGCCTGGTGGCTATGACCGTCGCAGCAAGTGTTCAGGCTAAAACTCTGGTTTATTGCTCAGAAGGATCTCCGGAAGGGTTTAACCCGCAGCTGTTTACCTCCGGCACCACCTATGACGCCTCTTCCGTACCGCTTTATAACCGTCTGGTTGAATTTAAAATCGGCACCACTGAAGTGATCCCGGGCCTCGCTGAAAAGTGGGAAGTCAGCGAAGACGGTAAAACCTATACCTTCCATCTGCGTAAAGGTGTGAAGTGGCACGACAATAAAGAATTCAAACCGACGCGCGAACTGAATGCCGATGACGTAGTGTTCTCGTTCGATCGTCAGAAAAACGCGCAAAACCCGTACCATAAAGTCTCTGGCGGCAGCTACGAATACTTCGAAGGCATGGGCTTACCAGAGCTGATCAGCGAAGTGAAAAAGGTGGACGATAACACCGTTCAGTTTGTGCTGACTCGCCCGGAAGCGCCGTTCCTCGCTGACCTGGCAATGGACTTCGCCTCTATTCTGTCAAAAGAATATGCTGACGCGATGATGAAAGCCGGTACACCGGAAAAACTGGACCTCAACCCAATCGGTACCGGCCCATTCCAGTTACAGCAGTACCAGAAAGATTCCCGTATTCGCTATAAAGCGTTTGATGGCTACTGGGGCACCAAACCGAAGATCGATACGCTGGTCTTCTCTATTACTCCTGACGCTTCCGTGCGTTACGCGAAATTGCAGAAGAACGAATGCCAGGTGATGCCGTACCCGAACCCGGCAGATATCGCCCGCATGAAGCAGGATAAATCCATCAACCTGATGGAAATGCCGGGGCTGAACGTCGGTTATCTCTCGTATAACGTGCAGAAAAAACCACTGGATGACGTGAAAGTTCGCCAGGCTCTGACCTACGCGGTGAACAAAGACGCCATCATCAAAGCGGTTTATCAGGGCGCGGGCGTATCAGCGAAAAACCTGATCCCGCCAACCATGTGGGGCTATAACGACGACGTTCAGGACTACACTTACGATCCTGAAAAAGCGAAAGCCTTGCTGAAAGAAGCGGGTCTGGAAAAAGGTTTCTCCATCGACCTGTGGGCAATGCCGGTACAACGTCCGTATAACCCGAATGCTCGCCGCATGGCGGAGATGATTCAGGCAGACTGGGCGAAAGTGGGCGTGCAGGCCAAAATCGTCACCTACGAATGGGGTGAGTACCTCAAGCGTGCGAAAGATGGCGAGCATCAGACGGTAATGATGGGCTGGACTGGCGATAACGGGGATCCGGATAACTTCTTCGCCACCCTGTTCAGCTGCGCCGCCTCTGAACAAGGCTCCAACTACTCAAAATGGTGCTACAAACCGTTTGAAGATCTGATTCAACCGGCGCGTGCTACCGACGACCACAATAAACGTGTTGAACTGTACAAACAAGCACAGGTCGTGATGCACGATCAGGCTCCGGCACTGATCATCGCTCACTCCACCGTGTTTGAACCGGTACGCAAAGAAGTTAAAGGCTATGTGGTTGATCCATTAGGCAAACATCACTTCGAAAATGTCTCTATCGAATAATTAAAGCCATGCAAGACTGATGGCAAAGGCAAAACTGCCTGATGCGCTCCGCTTATCAGGCCTACGAAAACTCTGCAATGTATTGAGTTTGCACGATTTTGTAGGTCGGATAAGGCGTTTTCGCCGCATCCGGCATAAACAAAGCGCTCTTTGTCAACAATCTGCATACCCGGTGGCGCTGTGCCTCTGCGTGCAGCGCCATCCGGCAGCAATACTTCATTCCCTGTTCCACAAGGGCGGGAATTGATTTGTGAGCAATACAGACACGCAGTTCCAGGCTGCGGGTCACTATAGAGAATCCGGGTTATGTTGCAGTTTATTCTCCGACGTTTGGGACTCGTCATCCCCACGTTTATCGGTATTACCCTTCTCACATTTGCCTTTGTCCACATGATCCCGGGCGATCCGGTGATGATCATGGCGGGCGAACGTGGGATCTCCCCAGAGCGTCACGCGCAATTGCTGGCTGAACTCGGCTTAGATAAACCGATGTGGCAGCAGTATCTCCATTACATTTGGGGCGTAATGCACGGTGATTTAGGCATTTCCATGAAAAGCCGAATTCCGGTATGGGAAGAGTTCGTGCCGCGCTTTCAGGCCACGCTGGAACTTGGCGTCTGCGCGATGATTTTTGCGACCGCAGTCGGGATTCCGGTTGGTGTGCTGGCTGCGGTTAAACGTGGTTCCATTTTCGATCACACAGCGGTTGGCCTGGCGCTGACCGGCTACTCGATGCCAATTTTCTGGTGGGGCATGATGCTGATCATGCTGGTTTCGGTGCACTGGAACCTGACGCCTGTCTCCGGTCGTGTGAGCGACATGGTGTTCCTCGATGATTCCAATCCGTTAACCGGTTTTATGCTGATCGACACCGCCATCTGGGGTGAAGACGGTAACTTTATCGATGCCGTCGCCCATATGATCCTGCCCGCCATTGTGCTGGGTACCATCCCGCTGGCGGTCATTGTGCGTATGACGCGCTCCTCGATGCTGGAAGTGCTGGGCGAAGATTATATCCGCACCGCGCGTGCCAAAGGTCTTACCCGGATGCGGGTGATTATCGTCCATGCGCTGCGTAACGCGATGCTGCCGGTGGTGACCGTTATCGGCCTGCAGGTGGGAACATTGCTGGCGGGGGCGATTCTGACTGAAACCATCTTCTCGTGGCCCGGTCTGGGGCGCTGGTTGATTGACGCACTGCAACGCCGCGATTATCCGGTAGTGCAGGGCGGCGTATTGCTGGTGGCGACGATGATTATCCTCGTCAACCTGCTGGTCGATCTGCTGTACGGCGTGGTGAACCCGCGTATTCGTCATAAGAAGTAAGGGGACATCATGTCACAGGTTACTGAAAATAAAGTGATTAGCGCACCGGTGCCGATGACCCCGTTACAGGAGTTCTGGCACTATTTTAAACGCAACAAAGGCGCGGTTGTCGGGCTGGTTTACGTCGTCATCGTGCTGTTTATCGCGATCTTTGCCAACTGGATTGCACCCTATAACCCAGCGGAACAGTTCCGCGATGCACTGCTCGCCCCGCCAGCCTGGCAGGAAGGCGGCAGCATGGCGCACTTGCTGGGCACTGATGACGTGGGGCGTGATGTGCTGTCGCGGCTGATGTACGGCGCGCGCTTGTCGCTGCTGGTTGGCTGTCTGGTAGTGGTGTTATCGCTGATTATGGGCGTTATTCTCGGCCTGATCGCTGGTTACTTTGGCGGTCTGGTCGATAACATCATCATGCGTGTGGTCGATATCATGCTGGCGCTGCCAAGTCTACTGCTGGCACTGGTGCTGGTGGCGATTTTCGGCCCGTCGATTGGTAACGCCGCGCTGGCGCTAACCTTCGTTGCGCTGCCGCATTATGTGCGCTTAACCCGCGCCGCCGTGCTGGTGGAAGTTAACCGCGATTACGTCACCGCGTCTCGCGTGGCGGGTGCCGGGGCAATGCGCCAGATGTTTATTAACATCTTCCCGAACTGCCTTGCGCCGCTGATTGTTCAGGCGTCGCTCGGTTTCTCTAACGCCATTCTCGATATGGCTGCTCTTGGTTTCCTCGGCATGGGCGCGCAGCCGCCAACGCCGGAGTGGGGCACCATGCTCTCTGATGTGTTGCAGTTCGCGCAAAGCGCCTGGTGGGTCGTGACCTTCCCGGGTCTGGCGATCCTGCTGACGGTGCTGGCATTTAACCTGATGGGTGACGGTCTGCGTGACGCGCTCGATCCCAAACTGAAGCAGTAAGAGGTTCGAGATGGCGTTATTAAATGTAGATAAATTATCGGTGCATTTCGGCGACGAAAGCGCACCGTTCCGCGCCGTAGACCGCATCAGCTACAGCGTAAAACAGGGTGAAGTGGTCGGGATTGTGGGTGAGTCCGGCTCTGGTAAATCGGTCAGTTCGCTGGCAATTATGGGGCTGATTGATTATCCGGGCCGCGTAATGGCGGAAAAGCTGGAGTTTAACGGTCAGGATTTGCAGCGTATCTCAGAAAAAGAGCGCCGCAACCTGGTGGGTGCCGAAGTGGCAATGATCTTCCAGGACCCGATGACCAGCCTTAACCCGTGCTACACCGTGGGTTTCCAGATTATGGAAGCGATTAAGGTGCATCAAGGCGGCAACAAAAGTACCCGCCGTCAGCGAGCGATTGACCTGCTGAATCTGGTCGGTATTCCCGATCCGGCATCGCGTCTGGATGTTTACCCGCATCAGCTTTCCGGCGGCATGAGCCAGCGCGTGATGATCGCCATGGCGATTGCCTGTCGACCAAAACTGCTGATTGCCGATGAACCGACCACTGCGCTGGACGTGACCATTCAGGCGCAAATTATCGAACTGCTGCTGGAGCTACAGCAGAAAGAGAACATGGCGCTGGTGTTAATTACCCATGACCTGGCGCTGGTGGCGGAAGCGGCACATAAAATTATCGTGATGTATGCAGGCCAGGTAGTAGAAACGGGCGATGCGCACGCTATCTTCCATGCGCCGCGTCACCCGTATACTCAGGCATTGCTGCGTGCGCTGCCGGAATTTGCTCAGGACAAAGAACGTCTGGCGTCGTTGCCAGGTGTCGTTCCCGGCAAGTACGACCGCCCGAACGGCTGCCTGCTTAACCCGCGCTGCCCCTACGCCACTGACAAATGCCGTGCTGAAGAACCGGCGCTGAATATGCTCGCTGACGGGCGTCAGTCCAAATGCCATTACCCACTTGATGATGCCGGGAGGCCGACACTATGAGTACGCATGAGGCCACCTCGCAACAACCGCTGTTGCAGGCTATCGACCTGAAAAAACATTATCCGGTGAAGAAAGGCATGTTCGCGCCGGAACGTCTGGTGAAGGCGCTGGATGGCGTTTCGTTTAACCTTGAACGTGGCAAAACGCTGGCAGTAGTAGGTGAATCTGGCTGCGGTAAATCGACCCTCGGTCGGTTGCTGACGATGATTGAAACGCCCACCGGCGGCGAACTGTATTACCAGGGGCAGGATCTGCTCAAGCACGATCCGCAGGCGCAGAAGCTACGTCGGCAGAAAATCCAGATTGTCTTCCAGAACCCTTACGGTTCGCTGAATCCGCGTAAAAAAGTTGGGCAGATTCTCGAAGAGCCGCTGCTGATCAACACCAGCTTAAGCAAAGAACAGCGTCGGGAAAAAGCCCTGTCGATGATGGCGAAAGTCGGCCTGAAAACCGAGCATTACGACCGCTATCCGCATATGTTCTCCGGCGGTCAGCGTCAGCGTATCGCCATTGCCCGAGGTCTGATGCTCGACCCGGATGTGGTGATTGCCGATGAGCCGGTTTCCGCGCTGGACGTCTCAGTGCGTGCGCAGGTGCTGAATCTGATGATGGATTTGCAGCAGGAACTGGGGCTATCTTATGTCTTTATCTCCCACGATCTGTCGGTGGTGGAGCACATTGCTGATGAAGTGATGGTGATGTACCTGGGCCGCTGCGTGGAGAAGGGGACGAAGGACCAAATCTTCAATAACCCGCGCCACCCGTACACTCAGGCGCTGCTCTCCGCGACACCACGCCTGAACCCGGACGATCGTCGCGAACGCATCAAACTTACCGGTGAACTGCCAAGCCCGCTGAATCCACCGCCAGGCTGCGCCTTCAACGCCCGCTGTCGTCGGCGCTTCGGCCCCTGCACCCAGTTGCAGCCGCAGCTAAAAGACTACGGCGGTCAACTGGTAGCCTGTTTTGCTGTTGATCAGGATGAAAATCCGCAGCGTTAACTCACAAAACCGGGGCCATGCGCTCCGGTTTACTCAATCAACTTCAACAGTGGCGACAAGCATAACAAAATGCCGTACAGCAGAATCATCCAGGCTTTAAACCCGCGAAGTTTTTCCAGTTGTGAGACTTTATAGATCAGGAAAAACGGAATGAGGCACGACACAATGCCATATAACGGGCTTCCCAACTGAAAGAACACCAGCACCGATACACGAAACGAAACCCAAATCGTCAACGTAATGACGATAAAAGTGCAGATCGCCAGAGTCAGCACGAGTGAGTTAATTTTCCTGGTATCAATAATTCGGCTTAACAGATTGAGAATAATGCCTTTAATGGCCTCGTGGAAACCGAGATAAATGCCAAAGAATGCAGTCAGTACGGCAAAGATATTCAGTACCGTAGAGGTGATATGAATGATATGCCCAGGGATCACCTGCGCGGCCAGTGCCAGTGCCGAGATATTTTGTTCAAAGGCAGAAACGGCTTCTTCGTGGCTAATTGAGAAGGTAAACGAAAAGGCAAAAAACAAGATCACCGCAATGAGCGTGATATAGCTAATCCGGTGGGTACGCAGCGCGAGCCGGGTTGCCAGTACTTTATCCGCTTCCCGTTTACGATAGGCAATATTCATTGGGTTAAGTACCTGAATAAATACCGCGGAAAAGAAGCAAAATGGAATAGTAAGCAGGACATCGCGGAAAAAGTCGGAGGCTTGCGGGAAGGCGGTTATATTGGCGAAATTCCAGTGCGGGATCATCGCAAAACCGAACACGACAATAATCCCCACTTTGACCACCACCATTGGTCCGGAAATCTTAAACAGTAATCGTTCACCACCAGACGCAATCGCCACCAGTACGGCGAAAATGGCGACTTTATAAAATAGAGATTGAGAAAGATCGGCATCGGTTAAACCGAAGGTTTTCAGGTACGAGGCGCTGTCGAAAACCACGGAGAGAGAGTAGATAAAAATCCCGTGGATAATCATCAAAAAGTAGATAACCCCGAGGAAAATTCCCCAGTTCTTCCCCAGGTAATGACTGATAATATCGGTGTAGTCATTACAGGAATCGCTTTCAGAAAGGGTTTTTAAATAAATGTCCTGTACTACCCAGGTGGCAGGATAAGCAATGATCGCTGCGGTAATAAATACCCAAATTCCCTTCAAGCCAATTTGTACTGGCATCAGCACGGTTCCGGCACCAATCGCCATGCCTATGCATAATAAAACCCAGCCGAAGTCGTAGCGTGTAAACGGCAATTTCTGATCGTGTTTCGGTAGTGTGTTGTGCTGCATAAAGTCCTGTCCAGAAAGAAGTCGGCCTCGCAAAAATGAATAAACCCAGTTTCTCTTGCGCAACAGGTGGAGAAGTCGAATACGCAGTATGTAAAAAATGAGGCAACAGATTCACTGGGGAGGTCGCGAGGAGGCGCAATTCTACAAAATTGCGCATTTCACTACTAGTCTGGAGTCAGCCCGGATATGAGCTGCAACTATTGCAAATAAAGAAATTAAGCTGGAAGGCATCACGCAATGAGGAAGATTGCCGGGTGCTGACGGCAAAAAACAATCGTAAAATCAGCGGCAAGCCGGAAGGGTTCCGGTGAGGCGCAATGTTGCGGGGGCTTTATCCCTGGTGGCATTGGTTGCTGGA